>VOFI01001523.1_pt1 | contig 52000 bp, 53 predicted proteins | sample 5384131 | NCBI WGS metagenome assembly VOFI01 (sample SAMN12384728, study PRJNA508395) | human gut metagenome | isolation source: healthy gut H | host: Homo sapiens
TGTTATTTCGACCAATCTTGAAAATGTCGGATATGTTCCAGCATCAAGGCTGACAGTTTCTTATCGGCAAGCGACAAGAACCAACTGGGTAATACATTATTTATTTCCTCCTTTACACGGTCACGAAAAACGGTTGATCGCTAAAACTGGATGCTCATTTATCGGGCGCCAAATATAATGAATGTCACGAAGGAGGTGCTTCATCTATTTTACGGCAAGAATAGATATTATTCATGTAGGCGTAGATTATCACCTTAAGCATCATTTTAGGATGACAAGGACAACGGCCCGTTTCCTTATAAAAAGCTTCTGAAACTCAAGATCGAGGTTGTCAACACAGCATTCACGATGCGGACCGGGCGAGTCGCAGCTATGCTTTTCATCAATTCTGTGGAAAAGAACGGTTTGGTTGAAATGTATAAAGTACGTAAAATGTAACCTTTGCCATAACGAAAACTTTATGCCTAAAGTATTACGAAAACTTGGGAATAACATAGCCCAGGAAGAAATGCAAGTTGGTATCCATAGGATAGAACTCCACACCGGCAAAATAACCCCATGCGGTGCGGTATTTGCCTTTTTCCAAATCTCCCTGCTGTTTGGTGAGAGATGCTGTTTCATACATTCCTTTTACGAAAGCGTTCCATTTAGGCAGGAAACGGTAATTCAACTTGGTTACCATTGAAAATAGCCGGCATCGAAAGCATTGTGTCTTTCCATACTGCCTGTTATCCCTGTCATGATACCCTTGCGGTCTATACCTTCTTTGGAGTACATGAAGTCGAGGAACATGTTGAACTTATTCAAGTTCAATTCATTACCGAATGCAAAATAATAAAGATTCTTGTCCTTTGCTTCGTTCATGATAGAGGCGGACCAGCGTGTCTTGAATATGTCATTGAAATTACCGTTCCAGTTCAGGGTGTACACAAGCGGCAGCTTGCCCGATTCTATGGTAGGCTGTTCGCCGTCTTCGGTTTCAACTCCATACGTCTTGTTGAAAGAGCCGTTGCGGCTGTCCAGTATTTGCAGGTTCAACTGCTGGTGGGCATTGATGTCATATCCGATGTTCAAACCGGTCATGAAGTTACTCATGTTCTCAATCATATCGCTGTATTCATATATCTCGATAGGATTCAGGTCGAACTCGATACCGCCGTATGCGGTGCATTGCTTACCGGCAAAAATAGAAAATCCTTTTCCCAGTTTCACACCTATCCCTGCAATGTCAATGGAAGTAGGAAGGTTGTCTATGTTGCCGCTACTGTCGTTCGAGCGGTTCAGCCGTTGCCTGTATCGGTACGAAAGCCAGTTGTTGATATTTCCTTTGGCTTCAATGCGGAGTTGTCTCATTTTGAAAGCTCCCTCTTCGAAGCCGTCGCGGAAGTTTGCATCGAAGCTGCCCTGCATATTGAGGAATAAGTTGAACTTGTCTTGCTTTTTCTTCACATTGGTGAGTTCTTCAAACAGGGTCTTGTTTTCAAGGAACTTCTCGTTCTTCTCCGTGCTTTGGGCGTACATGATTTGTGTACAGCCCGCAGCCAGAAGTATAAATGTGAGTTTCTTTATCATTTCTATCTGTTTTTAATATTCGTTGAAATATTCCTGAATCTGTTTCCAGTCGGTGGTTTTGGTCAGTGCAAGCATCAACAGGACACGTGCTTTCTGGGGATTCAGTTCCTGTGATGCGACAAACTGATACTGTGCGTCGTCTACTTCTGCATCGAGCGAAGTGGGACCCGTCGGCACTCTTGACGAACGGACTACGAGAATACCTTTCTTGCGGGCTTCCGTTAATACGGGGAATATATTCTTGTGAATGTTTCCATTGCCTACTCCTGCATGGATGATACCCTTATAGCCATTGCTCAGCATCGGAGTCACCATGTCAGCCTCGATGTTTGAATAGCTGTAGACAATTCCCACTTTGGGGAGTGAGTTCAGATTGGTAACATCAAATACCGAGTGGGTGGTGTGTTTCTTTACAGACGACATATTATATGTGACCTTGCCGTTCAGTACATAACCGAGTGCACCCGCGTTGGGAGCTTGGAAGGTCTGCACGTCAACAGTGTTCATCTTCAATACGCTTGCAGCACCAAGCACGCTTCCGTTCATTGCCACTAAAACGCCTTTCCCTTTGGACTCTTTTGCTCCGGCTACAACGACGGCATTGTATAAGTTAAGAGGTCCGTCGGCACTGATAGCGGTAGAGGGGCGCATTGCTCCGACCAGGACTACCGGTTTGTCGCTCTTGACCGTCAGGTTGAGGAAATAGGCCGTTTCTTCCATCGTATCGGTTCCGTGGGTAATTACGATGCCGTCGATGTCAGAGCATTTCAGAAGCTGGTTAATTTTCTTTGCAAGAGTCAGCCATACATCATCGTTCATGTCTTGTGAACCTATCTTGACAATTTGTTCGCCGGTTACGTTAGCTATGTTTTTAAGTTCGGGTACGGCATCGAGCAGCGTACCGATGGCTACTTGTCCGGCAGTATAGTTGGTGGCGGTTGCAGATGTTCCGGTTCCGGCAATGGTTCCGCCGGTGGCAAGGATATGGATGTTAGGCTTCTGCTGAGCGAAAGCCATTGTGACGGAAAGCAGTAGCATAACGGCTACCATGCTGAGTTTTTCTAATCTTTTCATAACTTAATTTGTTTGAATTAAAAAATAGGTTAAAGGTAAATATGCTTAGAAAAATTGTATGAATAATAATCCCAAGGCTATGGCAACTGCCGTAGAGACGATACCCGGCATCATAAAAGAGTGGTTGAGTATATATTTACCGATTCGGGTGGTTCCTGTACGGTCAAAGTTGATGGCTGCAACTACGGTAGGGTAGTTCGGGATGAAGAAATACCCGTTTACGGCAGGAAACATGGCTATCAGCATATATGGCGATATGCCCAAAGCAATGCCCAGCGGTACTAAAGCACGTACTGTGGCTGCCTGACTGTACAGCAGGATAGACATGACGAACAAAGCGATGCCGAACAGCCAGGGCATCTGGCGTACGATACCTTCGATAGAGGCGGTGAGTTGCGCCATATTTCCATTCAGGAATGTATCGCCCATCCAGGCAATGCCGAAGATGGCGATTACAGCCTGCATTCCAGCCGGGAAGACAGAGCCTTGTGTTGCTTTTATTCCGTCTGTCTTAGTTACCAGCAAAATGAGGGCGGCAGCCGAAAGCATGATGATTTCGATAATGGCGGACATCCCTAAGGAAACTGTTTTTCCGTCAATCAGGAAAGAAGGACGCATCCCTTCGAATGAGCCGAAAAGAACGATAAATGCCGTGGCAAGGATAAATATGAGTACCGAAATCATAGCATGGCGTTTGTTTGTTACATCGTCGATTTTCACTTTCTTACCGTCGAAGTAGCCTTCTGCCATACGTTTTTGATATTCCGGGTCGTCAATCAGTTCTTTTCCCACGCGCATGGAGCACAATGCGCCTACCAGTACGCCGAGGATTGTTGCCGGAATCGTTATTTTAAGTATGTCGAATAAAGTGATGTCAAATCCGGCAAGCAGGCCGAGCAGTGCAACTGTAGCCGCCGAAATGGGACTTGCCGTGATAGCCTGCTGTGAAGCGATGACAGCGATACCCAGCGGACGCTCAGGTCTGATTTTGGTTTCGGTTGCAACTTCGGCAATGACGGGAAGAACCGAGTATGCCACGTGTCCTGTACCGGCTACGAAAGTAAACAGGTAGGTGACGATGGGGCTGAGGATAGTAACCTGAGACGGGTTCTTGCGCAGCAGTTTTTCTGCTAACTTTACCATGTAATCAAGTCCGCCGGCCGCCTGCATGCAGGAAGCTGCGGAAATAACGGCGGCTATCATCAACATTACGTCTATCGGTGGTGCAGTGGGTTGTAAGCCAAATACAAAAGTCAGTATGCCCAAACCTACGCCGCCCATTACTCCGAGACCTATGCCGCCTAAGCGTGCACCTATGATAATAGCGGTCAGTACAAATAATAATTGTAAAACCATATACTTATTATTTAAAAAATTAGATAAGGTTGTTATGTTCTCTACTATTGGCTAATTTCTAAAATAATCCCTTATATAACAATAATAGGGGGTGAATTTGTTGTATTTATTATTTTATATTTTCTAAATTAAGCATATATTAATCATTTGGTAATTTGGAGTGGTAATCCTGTGTGTTCTTACATTTTGTCATATTATATATAGTAATATGTGTATAAAAAGGCTTGTATTAAATGTTGTTAACCTAATAATAAGTATTATTGTTTACAAAACAATTTATGTTATCTTTGGTTATTCTTTGATGACCGCTTATTGAAATAGTTAATAAACATATATTATGAAAGAAGAACTATCTACAAAAACTCGCACAGAAAGCGATTTAATCGGCAGCCGTGAAATACCGGAAAGCGCCATGTATGGAGTACAGACTCTCAGAGGTATCGAGAATTTCCGTATCAGTAAATTTCATCTGAACGAATATCCTTTGTTTATCAACGCTCTTGCCATTACCAAAATGGGAGCAGCCATTGCCAATTCCGAACTTGGTCTGCTTACCGGGCAGCAAACGGATGCTATCCTTAAAGCCTGTAAGGAGATACTCGAAGGCAAGCACCACGAGCAGTTCCCGGTAGACATGATTCAGGGGGGAGCAGGCACCACTACCAATATGAATGCCAATGAGGTAATAGCTAATCGCGCGCTTGAAATCATGGGACATAAACGCGGCGAATACCAATACTGTTCACCGAACGATCACGTCAATCGCTCGCAGTCCACCAATGACGCTTATCCTACTGCCATACATATAGGAATGTATTATACTCACCTTAAACTTGTGAAACATTTTGAGGAGTTGATCAATGCGTTCCAACGCAAAGCCGAAGCGTTTAAACACATCATTAAAATGGGACGTACGCAGTTGGAAGATGCTGTGCCCATGACTCTCGGACAGACATTCAACGGATTTGCCAGCATTTTGCGCAATGAGATAAAGAACCTGAACTTTGCGGCGGAGGAATTCCTTACGGTCAATATGGGAGCTACCGCCATCGGCACGGGTATTGCGGCAGAACCGGAATATGCGGAGAAATGTGTGAAGGCTTTGTCGAAGCTTACCGGATGGGACGTGAAACTGTCCGGTGACTTGGTGGGAGCTACTTCGGATACCTCTTGCCTTGTAGGCTACTCCTCGGCTATGAGAAGAGTTGCGGTGAAGATGAACAAGATATGCAATGACCTTCGTCTGCTTGCATCCGGTCCGCGTTGCGGATTGGGAGAAATCAATCTTCCCGCCATGCAGCCGGGGTCTTCCATTATGCCGGGTAAGGTCAATCCGGTTATCCCTGAGGTAATGAATCAGATATCCTATAAGGTAATCGGCAACGACCTTTGTGTGGCTATGAGTGGCGAAGCAGCTCAAATGGAGTTGAATGCAATGGAACCCGTAATGGCGCAATGTTGTTTTGAGTCTGCCGATTTGCTGATGAACGGATTCGATACCCTGCGCACGCTCTGTATCGACGGTATTACCGCTAATGAGGAAGTATGCCGCAGATATGTACACGATAGCATCGGTGTGGTTACGGCTCTTAATCCGGTTATCGGTTATAAAAATTCTACCAAGATAGCCAAAGAAGCTCTTGCAACGGGAAAAGGTGTCTATGAACTGGTTCTGGAACACAACATTCTTTCCAAAGAAGATTTGGATACTATCCTGAAGCCCGAAAACATGATTAAGCCCGTGAAGTTGGACATAAAACCCAATATCTAAGGAACGGGCTTTCGGAGCGGTAAGGCTTTGAATATAAGTTGCGCGGATTTACACAAGACGGTTTATGAATGACTGAACGGTCATTAGATGCTGTCTGTGTAAATCCGCGCATTTCGTGTGGGGTATGAGTTAAATATTTGCAAAGAGTTCATACTCTATTTGTTTTGTTATGCCTAATTAGTTTCTTTTGCGACAGGAAATCTATTTATGAATACTTAAAAACAAAGAAAAATGAAGCGACTCAGATCATTGGTACTTGGCCTATTCGCATTGTGCAGCATGGTAGGTATGGCGCAGGAAGCAGAGGCAGACGATACCGGTTATATTGTGAAAGTGGGGCAGGTGGCTTCCGATTTTACCGTTACGCTGACAGACGGCAGGACCGTTACGCTTTCCGATTTCCGTGGCAAGGTGGTTATGTTGCAGTTTACGGCAAGCTGGTGTGGTGTATGCCGTAAGGAGATGCCTTTTATCGAAAAGGATATATGGCAGAAGCATAAGTCCGATCCGGATTTCATGTTAATGGGCATCGACCGTGACGAGCCGTTGAATAAAGTCATAGCTTTTGGCAAGTCCACGGGCGTTACCTATCCGTTGGGATTGGACCCGGGGGCTGATATTTTCGCCAAATATGCGTTGCGCCAAGCTGGTATTACCCGTAATGTATTGATTGATAGGGAAGGACGCATCGTGATGCTCACCCGCCTTTATAATCCGGAAGAGTTCTCGGCTTTGGTTAAGAAGATTGATGAACTTCTGAAATAACCTGTTCCCGTTTAGAACGAAAAGCTTGTTCCAGCATTTAGCGACATCATGATGTCGCTCCCCTGCACATTATCCTGTATTAGCAGTTCCTTGCCGTAAATGCGGATTTTGGGTTCGAGGAATACCTTGAAGCGGCGACCCACCCGGTAAGATGTTTGCAGTCCCGCTTCTCCGCCGATAAAGAAGCGGTTCTCATGTTTCATCCGCATAGAAGCCACTATTCCGGCAAATAGCTGTACGTCGTATTTGCGTTCGGGGTCATATCCCGTCATCAGATTGGTAAGGTTCAGCATATAGTCAAGGCTTCCGCTTGCCATATCATATTCCAAGGTTTTCCCTTTCCGGTCTGTGGACAGAGGTCCGTAATCCGCTGCTAAACGGAGCGATGACAATGGGGTGAAAATGCGTCCTGCACTTATCGTGGCCATGTAGTCGAAGTAGCGTTTCGGTTCATACCGCTTCATTTGTATGGGAACAGAGAAACCGATTGCGCCGCTTACAAAGAAAGAAGGCTTAAACAAATCACGGTTTAAAGAGCGTGCCATACGGTTTTCTTCATCGCTACGCTGTATCTCTATACCTATATTGATACTGTACAGATTGTCTGTGAACTTTTTGGCTACGTATCTGCCTTCTTCCTTTTCATTGGTCTTTAATGAATAGGATGCCAGACTGGTACGTGGCTCTGCAAATAAAGAAACATCGCCCCAAAGCCGGTATTTAAATTGCAAGCCGCCTGTAAATCCCGTATATCCGCCTTTTGCGGGCCGATAACCATTTTCTTTTTGAATATATCCCAGTTCACCGCCCGCCAATACATTGACGGAGAATTTGGGATTGAGTTGCCTGCCGTTAAAAAAATAAGTGGCATCCAGCATACCTTCCAGGCGTCCCCCGGCGTATGCGGACATCTCATAAAACTCTTCACCGGCCGAACTCGCCGAAGAGGCGATTACTTTCTTATGCCAGGTATCGGCCGATTTGAATGCCGACAGCCGTAAGCCGAATGCCGGTATCAGCCATTTGCCGGCAGACAGGCTGATGTGCGGGCCGATGGAGTTTGTCAGTCCCATTTCACTTGTCAGGCGGGAAGCTTGAAACTGCCCGCCGGCAGCGATGCTGAGAAAGGTATTGTCCAAAAAATGATTGCCTTCCAGTATGCGCATTTTGCCGAAAGGCTTCCATGCTTTCAGGCGGTAGTTCATTCCTACGGTCGCACCGTAGGTCATGTCATATTTATGCCAGTTCTTTTGAAAGGAATGGTCTATGCCGTCACTCATAATGGTGAAACGGGGTTCCAGATAAAAGTCCACATGTGCGGTAGGGTGCAGTTTCAGTTGGAAACCTAAATGCAGGTCGGCCACATGTTCCACTCTGCCTGCCAGTGAAGATAATTGATAGCCGACTCCCGCTACGGTCAGGAACTCGAAGATACGTCCGGGATTGTAGCCGTTGACGTAGGATGATACATTCAGCAGATAATCCGCCTGCAGTCCGAAACGCAATAGGGTTTCGTTGTCTATTTTGCGCGAGAAGTTACCCGCCAGCAATGAGGCACGCAGGGCATGGGCGGGGGCGAACTGCCAATTAGCGGCGATACCGCCCACGGGACCGGTGTTGAAATCCGTGTTTCCGCGCGGAATCATTTTGTCCATGCCGCCAAACAAGGAGATATATACATTGTTTTTCCATAGTGTGTCGAAAGGCACTGCATCCGGATGCTGGTAACGCCTTTGGAACATCTGCCGGGTAGCATCGAATCCTATGCCGACGGTATCTTTAGGATGCGTTGCCGGAGAAGGATTATTGCCCGCTTGCTGTTGGGCAAAGGCAAAAGGTATCAGTGTGTGCAGTACAATCAATATAATCAGTGGTTTCTTCATGATGTTCAACTCTCCATATCCGTTTAATAAAGTTTCCAGTCGCCCTGGTCGTAATATTCCATAAATTCCTTACTGATTTCACCGTCGTTAACGGCTATTTTGTAGTATTTCTCATCCAGTTTGACAATTTCTTCCAACTTCTTGCAGGCTTCGTCAAAGTCGAGGGCGTTATCGTAGCTCCATTCATACAGTTTCTTTTCCCGGATGTAAATCACCAGTTTCATGTATTTAGTCATGGCCGTTTCAGGCAGTTCTTCCAATGCTTTCTGTGCTTCTTTGTTGTAATTGTCCGTTTCCATAGCCATGCACATTACAATATTATTGAGCGGTGACGACTCCTTTACCAATTTGAATACTTTTTTACGTTCCTCGCCCTCCTTTACGGTGGCTGCACCCCGGTAGTCGTAGTATCCACCCAGACAGTTGGCAAATGCCTTTATCATCTGGAAGCGTTCGGTATCCGGAAGTTTGTCGGCAAGAATACTGGCCTCTTCAAAGTTATAGGCGCGTATGTACATTGCGAGCTGGTTGGCAACGATTGTTTCGGGGTTTACCTCAGTCTTGGTTATGCTGATGCCGTCATTGAAAGAGTCCACCATGTTCACTTTCCGCTTAAGGTCAATCAGGGGTTTCAGTATCTCTACATCGAAAGTATCCCTGCGTAGCAGCGCTATTGCAAGGTTGTTTGCCGCCAGAATCCACGGCTTTTCCTTCCCTTTCGTGTCGTAGGCCATTGTTTCCCTGTAAGCGCGCCGATAGAGTTTCTCCGCTTCTTCCGGGGCTTTTATCATCCGGAACAAATGCCAGTACTCGTATCGGGTAAACGACTTTTTGCCGTCGGCGTATTGAGGGTCGTGCAAGTATTTGTCCAATATTTCATCCGGATTCAGTTCACGGAATATTTCATGTTTGTATTCGTACTGTACGGTACGTAGTTTGGGCAGCCGTTCTTTGATGATGGTGGAGTAGTAGGGCAGACGCGATACGGCGGCAAACTGCGCATCCGGATTCTTATATTTCCCGGTGATTTCCCTTATCTCCCGCGCTTCCGCAGTGAGGCTGTCCCGTTCCAGTAAATCGGCTACTTCATTCCAAGTGGCAACACGGGTTTCCGTAGGATGTTTGTATACCCGGCTCCATTTGGCGGCAGGTATTACCGAAGTGATTTTCCGTAGGGCGAAAGCCGTTCGTTGCTTGGCAAGCGCAAGGTTGCTGGCATAGCGTCCTTCGGGAGACGATACGCCGGTTATCTTAAATTCTTTCAGTGTGGTGCCCTCACCGTTTACGATGTTCATCAGGTCTTCCTGCAACTTGTTCATCTGCACATTGGCAGAGTCGGCAGGATCCAGTTCAGCCTTGCCCACAAGGAATGTCAGCGAAATATTGCCTGCCGTATTCCGGCGTTCGCGCCGGGGCGTTTCCTTGTATTTATCGGGGTCTAATTCAAAATCGGGGAACGAGAACTCCAGAAACTGCAACGGGCGTTTTATTTTGCAGGTAGTCATTTTCCATTCCGCTTCGTATGTAGGGTGGGTATAGTCTGCTATAATAACTTTGGACAATACACTGTAAATGTGTCTGGGGTCGGGTACGGGTACCGAGTCGTTGATGTCCAGGTTGAAGCGTGTGGCATCCAGTTGGCGGCGGGTATTGATATAGGGAGCCAGTTTGTCGTTCCTGATGTCGTAGGCCATGCGGCGGTCTTGCGTCAGTCCGTATTCGGGGCCGTCCATGACTGTCGGGTCCATGTAGCTCACTATCTCTTCGGTGGTACAGTCCATGATATAAGGTTGCATGATGAGCCGGCGGTTGGGCGCGCCGTAATTGCTGGGAATGGCTACCGAGTTGTTTACAATCAGTTTGTTGCCCACTATTTTCCCGGCTACGGGCCGGGGTTGCGGGTTTGGGTTTTCTGCCACAACTTCCACCTCCTCAAGAGCGATGCCGCCGTCGATGTTGGCGTTTATCTCCTGTTTGTAATTCACCTCGCGCAGTTCGTTTTTCATTTGCACGTTAAAGATTAGCGCGCCGTTTTCCGCTACACGTATTTCATAGTATCCGTCGGCGCCTGCCACGGCATCGGCGTCGAAGAGCAATGTTCCGCCACCGCCGGTTTCAAGCGCTTTCAGGGCATCGCGTGCCGAGGCCACGGTATTGAAAGCAAAAATACGCACGGTCTCTCCCATGGGGAAGGGGCGCGGCTTCTTTTCACCTTCGGGCAGGTTCAGCACTTTGCCGGACACGATAGTGATTTGTTGCGCCATGCTTGATGCGGAAGATAAAATCATAGCAATGCAAACGGCTGATGTTATGATGAAATTTTTCATGGCGGTTATTCTTTATTTGAAGATATAGGATATGGAGACACCTATTTTGATAGGCAGCAGTTTGTAACCGTTGGCGTTGGCTTGTGCCGTTCCGTCGGTGTAGTCCTCTATGTTATCGTTTTTGTAGTATTGTTTTTGCTTGAAGTACACGGCGCCGAATCCGCCGTAAAACTCTACGTTGAGGCGTCGGTTCAGGTTCAGCGCATAGCCGAAGGTAATCCCGGCGCCGGCAGCATCGCCCTGATAGATGCGGTCTCCCCATGTGATGTCGTAGGACACGCCGAGAGCGGCTATTCCCACAAATTCCCGTGTCATGGGGCGTCCGTTAAACCAATAGCGGTATTCGGGCAGAAGACCTATCATTTTGGCTTTGTTGCCGTAGATGTTGACTGCGCCGAAAGCCGAGATGTCGATACTGCTCCGTTCGCCCACAACGAATTCGCAGCCGATGTTAGGAGCCATGGCGGCAAGCATCAGGCCGTTGGTCTTTACTGCCAGTTGCTGGGCGTGCAGGGTAGGGAAACTGCAAAGTAGCAGCAGAAAGAAGATGCTGCTTAAAGAGAGTGAATGGTGATTGGTTTTCGGCATATCGGTTTTTAGCGTTTTGTTGGTTGGGATTTGTAAGTTCCGTTCTATTGAAATGTATGTTCCGTACCCTTGTTCCAGTCGTTTACGGAAGCTTTTGCAGCCATGCTTTGCGTATATAGGATGTTGAGGGTGGTTATGCTGCCGGCTTCCAGTACGATTAGCGGGGGAGTGTTTGCACCGACATCGGCTTCGTCGAACACTACGATGTCTTTTTCGCTTCCGTCCGGCTCTTTTATGCTGAATGTCAAGCGGCGGAGTGCACTGATAGTCTCATGCCCGTATGGCAGCAGCAGATAATCCTTCTGAATGCCGGGTGTTCCGGGGATAAGGTTGAGCGGGGATGCTTCGTTCCGGTAATCGGAGCTGACGGATGTACCGGTGTCCGGATTGTCGGATGTGATGTCGCCTGTTTGCAGATCCATTGTCCCTGTTTGTCCCTCACGGGTGGTAAAACCAATGCTTTGCAACACCGGGTATGAGTCCGCCGTATATTCGGGGCGGTCGGTGGATATGTTGAGGCGTAGCCGTGCCAAGGCATGTTTCAAGGAGACGGCAATGCCTGCTGCGGTTGCAGCCGCTTTCTTGCTGCCTTTGGTTTCACCGGTGTAAAGGTAGTCTGTGGCGTCCTTTGCTTCCAGAGCGGCGGTAACGGGAATGGATACTTTACCGTTTTCATCTGCAGCGGCTGTTTCCGTATAAGGATAATAACCGTACAGATAGAGCGTGTCCTGCCGGGCAGGGTAGTACACTTTTGCTCCTTCCGGCTGCAAACTCAGTTGTCCGCCCTCTGCATATTGATAGGGAAGATTCTGCAAGTATGGGGTGCTGAAATTACTGTCTCTCATCAGGAATATACCTATTTCATCTCCTGTATTCAGGGCCGTGCCTTCAATGACGCTCCGGCTGACGGTAGTCTCTACGGTGCATACCGATGCCCTCAGCCGCACTTCCACAGCCCTCTCCCCGTCATCGGGAAGGGGAACTGTGGCAGTGTCTGTGTCGCATCCTGCCAATAACAGGAATGCGAGGCCGAACAGGTACGATATGTTTTTCTTTTTACTCATTACACTTTTTCTGTTTTTATGCGGGTGCTTTCCGCCTTTACTCTATGGGTACGTCTACGGAGTCACCGCCCGGTTTCCAGGTAGTTAAAGTGGCGGTAGCGTTGATTTGTTGGGTGGCGTAGATGCCGATACGTACGTTGTAGTAATAGCCGGCATAGAACAAGTTGTCATTTTTGCCTGAATCGACGGCGGGGGTGGGAGCATTGACGGGTATGTCGCGTACAATCAGGTCTTGCGGCACTCCACTGGCATCGGGAGCCATGATGGTGACGTCCATCAGGAATTGTTCCATGTCCGGTTTCACCATCAGATAGCCTTGTATCAGCGGGTTGGTGCTTGACACGCCGTTAAGCGTATATTGTCCGTCTTCGTATTTCTGGACATAAATGTCCTTGGGAACTTCGACGGTTCCGTCGGCATTGTCGTCCGTAAAAGTAATATTGCCTTTGCCGTCGTCGGTGGCTTCCCGCATAAGCAGGGAACCGTTGTCGGTAAAGGTCAGTTTCCCGGTCAGAACGTTGAGGGTGGCCGTTGTGCCGTGGCTTTTGATGGTGATATTCTTCACTTTCATGTTTTGGACGGCTGTTCTGTCCTCTTCGGACTGCTCGGTGGCGGGAATCACGGAGAAACGCAACTGTGCCAGTTGGTGCTCGAAGTTGATGTTGGGTATCCACGGATAGTCCTGTAACTTTTCAGAGGCTGCCCGGTTCAGTTCGTGGTGATACTTCAGCTGGCGGATGTATTGGGCTTTATAGCCGGTCAGGGAAGCGTCGTTCTTTACATCCTTTTTCAGGTAAATGCTGTTTGGCGCTATCTCTCCGGCGGTGGCATTGTTCCAGATGATGTCCTGCGAGCCGTCGAAGCGGGCGAATGTTATTTCCGGCTTTGCGGCACTTATGGTTTGGCCTTCCTGATAAGGGGCGTAGCCGTAGAAGCTATAGTCGTATTTCTTCTGCATCGGGTAGTAGTACACACCGTTTGCGGCGTTGCCTTTATATAATGTGATTTTCTGTGCCAGGTCATTTCCAAACCGTCCGGCTTTACATCGGAGCCGTCTTGCTTGGGCCAGGCGGTTACTGCTGCCTGTATATTGTTCAGCAGAATTCCGTAGTTCTCCGTATCGCCCCATGCTGCGGCTCTGTTGACATCGGTAATGGCGGTGTTGGTGGTAGCGTCATTGGTGGCAAGGGCGAAAATGCCCAATCGGGTAGTAGCGCCGCTGGTCTCATCGTATAGCTTATCCAGCGGTGCGCGTGTTACGCCTACGCTGGCTCCTATACGTGTCTCTATTCCACCCAATTGGATGATTAGCCGTCCGTCCGGCGATTCGAAGTCGTTGTCGCTGACCGGTTGCTCTATTACGATATCCTCGTTTTGCGAGCAGGCTGTCATGCAAAGGGCGGCTGCCAGCATCCATAAATTCTTTTTCATGATTGTAGTGAGTAATTGGTTAAACATATCGTTGCTCTCCTATGTTCCTCGGTATGGTACTTCCGGTACCATGCTTTGGTATTCTTTGTACCAACGTTTGGTAGCTTCCGTACCAACAGTTGGTAGCTCCTGTACCACGCTTTGGTATTTCAAGTACCAACGGTTGGTAGTTCTCGTACCGCCCGTTGGTAGTTGGATTGTCCTCAGGAGTTATTTCCCGATAGAGGAGCCGGTTCTTATTTTCCGTCTTCGATATCGGTTTCAATGTCACCACCGTCTTCCCATGCGGTCAGCACTGCGGTAACCTCTATCTTTTCGAAGCCATAGATTGTAATGTATACGTTGTAAGAAGCACCGGCCTTGAATTCTTTCACATCTTTTGAAATCTTGGACTGGTCGATGATTAAGGGAGTATCCAGCTTCTCAACTTCTTTGTATGTAATCTTGTCACCGTCTGTTTCGTCTTTTGTATCTTCTACGTATTGTTTAAGGTCTATGGACAAGCTGATGTTTCCGTTAGGGAAAAACATAACAGGTTCACCCACTTGAGTTCCTTTAGCGTCGGGGTCACCTTCTGCCGGAATATTTTCATGGCCGTAAGGATACTTGGGCACTACCGGAGTGATTAGACCTTTGTCCGGGTCTAACTTGTTTTTGTTATCAACATCTTTACTGCATACAACAAAAGGAGCAGTGGAGGCTCCGTTTCTTGCGGAAGTCGTAGTAGCCAGATCCATGTCGACAACATTTACCATATCTTTCAAGGTAATCTTAGTGACTTGCATACCGAGCGTCTTATCCTGGCCGTCAGTGCTTTTCGTTCCACCCAATTGCTGCCTTCATATTTATAGCCGGCTGCGCTTTCACTGCCTGCCCTTACAAAAAACTTCAAACGAGCCAGCTGATGGTTGAATTTCAGGACAGGAACAATACCTTTACGGGCTGTACGGGCGCCGAACTGGTATTTCATAAGTTCCGTCCACTCGCCGCTTAGCGTGGTAGCTATGTCTTTATATAAACTTTGGTCATTGGAAGCATCGTTCTCGGCCATATCTATGGTACTAGCTACCAATAAGTCTTGAGTACCGTTGATTGTTACATTCTTCACTTTCTTCTCATCTGCCGTAATGGTTGCATCATCGTGGGTTGCATCGTCAACATGATAACCGTAGAATGTATAGGTGCCGTTGGTCGGGTAGTATTTGTATTGAATCACGCCGTTGTCGGTATCTTCTACATAATTGTTATAGATTCTGATTGCACCGTTATTGCCTTCGGTTGCTTTAGGGAGCTCTGAACTGGAGAGTTGCGTTATCGAGAATCGGAGTTTTTGCTCCTTCAGCGCCTTCTTCGGCTTCTAAGCCGGTGGCTCTGTCTACCATGTGGATATACAGTCGTTGGCTGTTCCACTTGTTGTTCTCGCCTTCTACATCGCCCACAGAGCCGGTTCCTCTGCTGAGAGCCGTAACCGTAGGTACGTCCACGCCTAATGCAATCACTGCCTTGTCATTGTTGTCGTCCGGATTACCGATACCCGGATCATTGTCCTTTGAACAGCTGCTCATTACTGCGAGCGCCATTGCTGCATAGAAAAATTGCTTTTTCATACTTCATTGAATTTTTAATTAATAAAAGAAAATATATAAATCTCTGTCTGTCTCAATTTTATTCTTCTCCTATCTCTATATCTCCACCGTTTACCCACGAGGCAGCCTGTACATTCAGCTTTATATCCTGCGGACCGTATATATAGGCGCTGATGTTATATTCGCGTCCGCCCATAAATCCACTGGAGAGGTAAGCACCGTTTTCGTCTTTATTGTACACGGCATCCTTTAAGTCGTAGCTGAAAGTCGTGATATAGGGTTCACTCCCGGTTGCGTCGGGATAATATACCGTACTTATAAGGAGCGTGGCATTGTTGCCCGGCGGCAGCAGGAAAACCCCGCCGTCTGTTGCCGGACGCTGGTTTACTTCCTTGTCCGCATCTTCTTCCCTTACTTGCATCGGATAGAGTGATTTTCCTTCTTCATCGGTCCAAGCTATTTCTTTTCCCTCTGCATCACGTGCCGGTAATTTCCCCCGTTCTCCGTCTGTGGGGAAATGGACGCCTACGTTTGCAGGGTCGGACGAGGCTACAGTGAAAACGCCTTTGTTGACGCATTCTATCCAGACACCCGTGATGTAAACGATGTCCTTCGTGCTTTTACTGGCAGGATAGAATTTTAACTTGACGTATGAAAGCTGATGCTTCATGCGGATTATGGGCCAGATGTTGCGGCGTGCCGTGTACGTGCCGTAATAGCAGCTGCGCATGAGCTGGCGTTCATCGGCGCCGAGCTGTTTCAGGCGGGCAGCCTGTTCGCTGTAGTCGGCAGCTATCTTTCGTCCGTTTTCCACGTCTTCTATCAGCGCTTTGAGGTCGGCGGCAGCGGCGCACATCAGGTCTTGCGAGCCGTCTACGGTGACATCGAAACAGATACGGTCTGCTTCGCGCTTCACTTCGCCCACTTGCGCATCGTCGTAGTAATAAGCAAAGAAGTTGAAGGCATCGAATTCTTCCTGCAAATTGTAATAGGGGATGTAGCCGGAACTTTTCCAGTTAATGAACGAGCCGTTTCCTGCATAAGCCGCCCGTTTGCCGTGCAGTTTGCATTGCTCGGCGGTGAGTCCCAGTGCCGTGCATTCTTCGGCGGAGATTTCGTCCAGACTGCCGTCGATGAGGCAATAGCGCCGGTCGGCATCTTCGGCCCGGCGATGGGCATAGGTCATTCCGTTGGGATTGTCGCGCCGGAATGCGTATACGAAGAAAGTGCCGTCGGCTATGCGTTTGCTGAAGTTTGTTTCGTCTGTGGGATCCAGCACTCCCGTACCGCGTGTCAATACATTATATATAGGGTCGCTGAATGCTACCATGACAGGCAGTTGCGTCTGGTCGCCCTGGTTGTCCTGATGATTGGGGTCATAGAGCGACTCGTCGCCGGTGTACAGATTACCGCAACCGGTAACAAGCAGCAGTATGCACCATAACGGCAGAATAAGTTCGTGCCGGTGTCTCCGCTTTTGCATGCTATTGCTATATGTCAGGCGTTTCATCTTTATATCTCTATTATTATGTCATCGTCCGGATTGGTGGGATCGTGCGGTTGCCATCCCATGCCGGTATCGTTGGGTACTATCTGGTCGGCCTTTATTACTAAAGGCGTTGTGATTTCGATGTTTACATCTTCTTTGCTGTAACGCAGGTATATTTTGCCGTCGCGCACTTCAATGAGCTGCGCTGCGGTCAGTTCGTCATAGGGATTGATGGCGCCGTAGATATAGCGGCTGTTTTTCACGGGATTGCCTTCCTCATCCACTACCGGTGCACCGGAAGAATCCAGTTGGGGAGTAGATACCTGCAAGGCAACTTGCAGGATGCCCGGTCCGTTGAGATGTCCTTTTGCCGCGCTGGGGATGACGCCGAGGGTGTGGAAATGGACCACGCATCGGTAAGTACCCTCTCCGGTTTGCGTAAACTCGTCCGGTTGTACCTGATGTGCCATCCGGTAGAGGCGGGTGGTGTCCAGACAGGCGTCGGCGATGTTGAAGCGTCCGCAAGCGCCGGACAATTCGATGATGGGCGCCGCGAGGTCTTCTCTTTTTATGTTTCCTTCGGTGCGGATATTGAAGACGATATTGATACGCTGGCTGATGCGTTGCATATCAAAATCCAGGATGGTCGGTTGTCCGGTTTGGATGTTTATGTTCTTTTGCACCGCATAGAATATGGGCGACTTTATTTCCTGCAGGTATTCGTCGTCAGGATTGAAATCGGGCAGGTCATTGCCCTCTACGATGTCGGGCTTTTCATTGCCCATACTGCTGATTTGCAGATAAAGGTCTTTCACGCTTACCTTATTGTCGTGGATGTAATTATCCAGATTTTCTATGCTGATGATGGGAGTAGGGGACTGCTCCGTATCGCCTGTCTGTGCCGGAACATCCGCATACTGCTCGTTGATGATAAAAATGTTGTATTCACCTCCGCGCAAGTAAAAAGAAGAAGCGGTTTCTTCCGGACTCTCTATTGAGTTATCTTCCGAATTTTCTTTTGTATTTGAAGCTGTCCGGGTGTCGGAAGACGTTTCCTGTTGTGTTATATTATTGTTTGTGGCAGGGTCTATGGATGTGTTGATGATGCCGCGGGTGCGCCAGGTGTTTATGATACGGCTTGCTACGATGTGCATTTCTGCCGGAATCTCATCTTTGCTGATGTCGCCCCAGTTGAGCCGTACACGCATGTCGGTGATGTGCGGATGTTCCGCTTCCGGACAGAGGTCTGCCGAGGTGCAGGCACAGATGCAGCACAGCAGGCTGAGGGCAAGGTATGTCAGTGTCTTGTTCTTCATCCTTTATCCTCCTTTTCATCTTCTTCTTCACCGGAAGCATCTCCCTTTTCTTTGTTGGCGGCTTCCGCTTCCGGCTTTCCGTCTTTTTTCCGGTTTTTCCCGGAGTCTTTATCTTTCCTTTCTTTTCCTTGGTATGCAGTTTGGCTTTCCTGGCTGCACGTTTGCCACGTTTGGCAGAATCTTGTGTTTCGGCTTTCTGCTTCAATTGGTCTTCACGTACTTTCAGTGCCTTGCGTATGGTCTTTTCCTGCTCGGAAGTGAGTGTATCGCTAAGTTGTATGCCCAGAGAATCGGCTACCTGTTTGCGCAGTTTGTCGGCAGCTTCTTTCAAAGCAAGTTCCTTGCGCTCTTGCTGCATCAGCTTCCATTGTTTCAGTTCTTCTTTGGTAAGCAGGCTGTCCGGGCGGCTGAAGCCTTGTTTCCGTACCGCATTGTTGATGGAGTCGATGCGCTCGCGCATCTTATTTATCTTTTCATTAAGTGCCTGGCGGGCGAAGTCGCGTATCTGTACACGGCGGTACACCGATTCCTTATACTTGCTGCCTGCCGACATGAACCGGTAAACGAAAGCTACGTGTAAATCCGTTATCAGAGGGAACGGCACGATGTGCCCGCTTTTGCATTTCTCCGCTATGCGCGGGTAACAGTCGCTTTCCTCATCGTGCGTATAAACATCGTATGAGGTGTAAAGCAGTCCGGCGGAACCTCCCAATTCCAGGTCTATGTAATTGTTGCGGTAGCCGTAAAGCGGAGCGGTATATCCCACGCTGATGCCGGCTCCGTAGGCGTTACCCTGCTTGCCTTCCTTACCGATTTTAAAGTTGTAGCTGGTGGCGTTGACATATACGCCCCAGTAGTAAGCGCGTTCCTGGCGCGGATTCTTGCGCTGGGTGGTGAATACGGTTTCCTTGAGACGTGTCATCAGATTGGCATCTTTGGTGACGCCGCCTCTTTTACGGGTGCGAAAATACTGACGCCACTCTACCCGTGCATCGAATACATTGAAAATAAGGGATGGGGTGTACTTTTGCGAGGTGTTCCAGTTCCACTTTATATTGGCACCGATTGTACGTTTGTTCCGGATGGTATTGCCCAAGTCAAATTCTACGCCAATATTAGGAACGGTCAATAACCAGTCAACAGCATTTGTCTTGATACCCCAACGGTCTTTGAAAGATATTAATTCGGCTTTCGCATCGTCTTTCTTGCCGCGTTGCACCTGGGCATATGTGTTATTCAAAGTTATTGATATAAGAAAACACACTACAAGTTTTCTGGATAAAAAAAAGTAGTGCTTTTTTTATACTCTTGTGATAAAATCACTTTCTTTTTAATATTATTTGTTTGTTTGCAACGCCAAAGATATATATTGTTTGTGTAAAAACAAAACTTGTCATTAACTTTCTTTTATTTATCAGACCTTTTTTAATGTAATATATCTAAATAGCGTTTTGATTGGATAATTTTTCAATGCTTCTCTGTAATTCGGGTAGGTATGGTATAAAAAAAGGTGTAAGTTTTTCCCAACGGGACTTACACCTTCTTATCTGAAAAAATAATAATTATTTTCCTTTATGCCTGTTCGCGCGTTTCCTGCGGATTTCGGCTTTCATTTTCGCCGCACCGGAACCATGCAGGCCGGTGATATAGGTCTTTTTCTTGGCTTTGGTCTTGATTTTGTTTTCTTCTTTAGGCTTCTCTTTCTTGCCTTTGAAAACAATACCGCCCATCATTGCTTCTTCTATACTCACGTTGTTGATGTATTAAGTAATTAATAGTAATCCTCTTGTTGCAAAGTATGCCGTACAATTTACTTGGCGGGCAGTATCTCAATCCAATAATCATCGGGGTCGTTAATGAAATAGAGTCCCATGGCGGTATTTTCGAAACATACCCAGCCGTTTTCCTTGTGATATTGGCGGATTGCATCATAGTCTCCGGCCACGCGGAAGCAGAGATGGCTTTCGTTCTCGCCCAGTTCATAGGCTTGGGGATGTTCTTTCAGGCAGGTCAGTTCCAGAAGAAAACCCGTGCTGCCGTCGGTGAGATAGACCAGTGTGAAAGAGCCGTCGGACGACTCTTTCCTATGATGTTCTTTCAGCCCCAGTGCCTTTTCGTAGAATGCGATGCTGCGTTCCAGGTTGGTGACGTTTATATTAAAATGGTCGAATTTGCTTTTTATTTCCACTGTTGTTACTTTTTTAGGTTTATATATCGGTTTATTTAATTTTTGCTTTCAGGATTTCGCCGATGTATGTACGCGGCATACCTTCTATCGGGGCTTGTGACGGCACTTTCTTACATTCCAGAATGACGGAAGGCTCTGTCTGTCCGTTGGGATAGAAGCGTACGGTATAATTCTGGGCCGCTTCCATCTGTGCATAAGGCTGTTCCGGTGACAGAATGGTGAAGATTACCGGCTTGTTGCCTGCTATCTTGCCTAACGAACCGCCGGCATTGGCAGTCATCATCGTCATATTGAAAGGTTCTTCGCCAATTACAATCACCAGCTTGCCGTTGCCGGTCTGGATGGCATCGGCGGGAACCGCATCCGGAGCTACCTCTTTATAGGCGCTTGGTACAGCCTGTACATTGGTTTGCGGTGTGGCAGCAACCGTAACCGTAGCCGGTGTTGTAGCGGTGGCCTTGGGAGTCTCTACTGTAACTTGCGTTTTGGGGGCAATCACCGTTGTACCCGAATTGACGAGCGCCTTTGTCTCTTTCTTTTCTTCTTTCTTTTCCTCTACAGGAACTTGGGCGGCGGTGCTGGCGCTTAAGGCTTCCGTTACCTCAATGCAGAGGGCATCGACGAAGTCCACAGTCTTTCTGCGCCATTTGGCAAGTCCGCGCACCAGTTTGGTTTGAGACTTGTTCAAGGCGTACTTGTCGGTAATCCATTCTTCGGCGGTATATTTCTCTTTTCCTTCGCGGTAGTTGAAACGTATCTTCTCTACTTCAAAAACACATTTTTCCGGTTGGCAGGTGACGGTGAGCTGATAAAGAATTTTCGTTCTGTCCAGTGACAATGCGGTGGAGCTGAACACAATCCATTCATCGCCGATGCCTACAATCTGTCCTTTCTCCTTGTCGGAAAAGACTACGCGGCTGTTATTCCCGTTCTTTGCCAGACGTGCATCCATCCACCTCAACAGGCGGGAGTAGATTGTGTCTTGAGACATTCCGGGGATACTGAAATCTTTGGTGAATACTACCTTGCCGTCCACTTCCGGAACAGCGCCGGCCAGATATTTGCTGTCATCCCTCTGGGCATGCAGCAGGGCAGGCATGCAAAGGCAGAACAGCGCAATAAGAACCTGTGTTAAATTTTTCATAATGCTATGTTTTATTTAGTAATGTCAAAACTCTCACCCCGGCGGGAGATTGTAAGGAAACGGCAACCCCGGCTTTCGGCAAAGGTGCGGAAAGCGTTGCCGCCCCGGTAATCCTCACTGAAGTGCATAGGTGCAAATATAGCGGTTTTTATCCGTTCCACGAACTGTTCCGCACCGCGCATGTAATCTTTTCCGATGCGGCTGTCCACCGGAAACATGGCTATATCTACCCGGGGAGCCTTTTGTTGCAGGTTTTTTATCTCTGCAAGAAAGTCGCCTTCCGCCTTGCGTATCTCCTGCGGAGTAGACTCTTCGCTCCAATGCCAGTTGTTCAGGTCGCCGGCATGGAACAGGCGGACGCCTTGCAAATCTATCAGGAAAGAGATGCCTACATCGGTGGAGCCGAAGGCTTCGATACGGATATTTTCGTCTTCGTAGACATCCCCCTTATTTATGTAAACGGCATCTTCCGCCGTGGCACGCCGGTGTTTCAGAATATCTTTGGAGAAGATGTAGCGGATATCGGGCCGCTGTTCCTTCCATGAAAGGATGTCGCGGTTGAAGTGGTCGGGGTGGAAATGCGAGGAAAGCACGTAGAGCGTTCCCGGCTTCTTTAGCAGATGGTCGTGTACGATTCCCCGGTCCGGCGCCTCTTCCGAGGAATCTTTATAGTAATCGATAATGACCGTCACTCCGTCCGCTTCAATTGCGAAGCCGCTATGGTAGATGTAATCAAGTTTCATTTACGGATTGAATTATAGCGCAATATTACAAAAAACGCCACACAAACTTCCGGTTTAGGCTGTTATTTTATGCAAAAGTCCTACATCGGGACTTCAATCAGCAGGATATGCGAATCTTGTAGCGTTTCCAACTCAAAGCTGTCGGTTTCGTATACTCCCATACCGTCGCGGCGGGACAGCACTGTGCCGTCTACCTTTATTTCGCCCTCTATGAGGAAGATGTACACGCCGGCGTGCGACTGGTGCAGGTGATATCCCAGCTTCTTTCCGGCCTCGACTTCTCCGATGGAGAACCATGCCTGTTGCAGCATCCTGGCAGGAGCATTGCCGTCGGGCGATACGATAAGCGAAAGCTTGTTCTTGTGCAGATAGGGACGGATGTCATAATCCTGATAGGCGGGCGGGGTATTCAGCTTTTCGGGTATTACCCAGATTTGGAGAAACTCTGCCGGTTCGGTATCGCTTCCATTCATTTCGCTGTGGTAGATGCCCGTGCCTGCACTCATGGTCTGGATGTCGCCTATGGTGATGGTACGGCTGTTTTGCTTGCTGTCGCCATGCTTCAGCCTGCCTTTCAGGGGAATGGAGATAATCTCCATGTTCTTATGCGGATGGGTTCCGAAGCCTTTTCCCGGAGCTATCCGGTCGTCGTTCAGAACGCGCAGCGCGCCGAAATTCATGCGGCGGGGGTTGTAATACTTGTCAAAACTGAATGTATGGCGGCTGTCGAGCCAGTCATACGAAGAGCGTCCACGGCTTTCGGCTTTGTCTGTTACTTTTTTCATAATCTGTCTTTTTAGTGATTTATCTGTGTGTAACAAGCAGGTGGGCCTGAAAGTTTGAGCCGTGGATGATTAATGTTCTATAAACGCTTTTTTACAGTCTGACTTCGTTTTCCAGCTTCTTGTGTTCCATGAAGTCCTTTATATTCATCAGGGTAGTGGCTGCGATGTTGGCAAGGGCTTCACGCGTGAAGAATGCCTGGTGGGAAGTCACGATTACGTTATTGAATGACAGCAGGCGTGCCAGCGTATCGTCGTCGATAATCTTGTCCGACCGGTCTTCGTAGAAATATTCGCTCTCTTCCTCGTACACATCCAGCCCGGCAGAACCGATTTTCTTGTTTTTCAGTCCTTCTATCAGGGCATTGGTATGGATGAGCTGTCCCCGGCCGGTGTTGATAATCATCACGCCGTCCTTCATCTTACTGATGGAGTAGTCGTTAATCAGGTATCTGGTCTGCTCCGTGAGCGGGCAGTGCAGGGAGATGATGTCCGAGCTGCGGTACAGTTCGTCCAGCGTGGTGTATACCACCTGGTGCTCGCGGGCGAAATTGTAGTCGGGATACAGGTCGTAGGCGAGGATGTTCATGCCGAAACCGCGCAGGATGGCAATTAACTTCTTGGCTATTTTACCTGTACCGATGATACCTGCCGTTTTGCCATACATGTCGAATCCCAAAAGGCCGTGCAGGGAGAATTGCCATCGCGTGTGCGCCAGGTGGCGCGGGGTATCTTCCGGTTGAGGGAGAGCATGAGGGCAACGGTGTATTCCGCTACCGCGTAAGGGGAGTAGGCGGGGACGCGTACCACGGTGATGCCGTTTTCCGCTGCCGCTTTCAGGTCTACATTATTATATCCGGCACAGCGCAGGGCAAGGAGTTTCACTCCGTTTGCCGCCAATTGCCGGATAACTTCCGCGTCGGCAGTATCGTTTACGAAGATACACACGGCATCCACGCCCTGCGTCAGTATCACGTTGTTCAGGTTGAGGTGTCCTTTGTAATAGCGGAGTTCAAAACCGTATCCGCTGTTTTTTTCATTGAATGAAGCCTCGTCGTAGGGCTTGCTGCCGAAGAATGCAATAGTATATGCCATGAGATTTTAAGTTTTGGTGAATATTCGCAGGTTATTAAGTGTGCATGACGGATGCGCTTCATATAAGTGCACTTTCTGCATTTGTTAAAAGGCGGCATGCACAAAGAATATAACGTGCGCAAAGGTAAGAATGTTCGGGACATATCCGGCAGGTTGTGCCCATAATCTGTTGTCCGGATGATGAGTGCCGGCGATAGCAGGCGCTATGTTGTTCCGACACGGAGAAAGTTTTGTTCCGTCATGGTGGAACGGAACTTTCTCCGTGGTGGAATGAAATTTACCCCATGGTGGAACGATTTGGCATCGGCTGCTTTTCCCTTTGGGCATAGGGGCAGTATATGCAAGCGGCAGGGACGGCAAATGGAGCAATCCCTTGTCTGTTTCAGCATGAATATTAGTGAATGTTTCAGTAGAAACTGTTGATTTTTTCAATTAAATTCTTCGGTTCTCCTAAATTAAATGCGCAAAATTGTTATTTATGTGCAATATTATTGTACCTTTGCGCCCGAAAACAATAAAAAAGATTTAGATGAGAAAAATTTCTTTGATTAGCATTGCGATGTTAATCGTTTCAATTCCAACTTTTGCAGGAGGTCTCCTGACAAATACAAATCAACACCCTGCCTTTCTTCGTATGCTGTCGCGCGGCGCAAACACCACCAGTGTGGATGCTGCCTTGTCCAACCCTGCGGGTCTGGCTTTCCTGCCGAAAGACGGGTTTTATACATCCTTGAGTATTCAGAGTGCGTTCCAGACAAGAAATATCGATGCTTCGTGCGAGGCTTTGGGTCTGGACAAATATTATGAAGGCAAGGCTTCTGCGCCTGTCATTCCCAGTGTGTTTGCCGCTTATAAGAAGGGCGACTGGACTATCTCCGGTTTCTTCGGCATTACCGGCGGAGGCGGAAAAGCTTCGTTCGATGACGGCTTGTCCATGTTCGATGCCATGGTGATAGGCGGATTGCTGCAACAGGGCATTCCGGGCAAAGCCTATACACTGAACAGCTACATGGACGGCAAGCAGTATATCTACTCCGTGCAGTTGGGGCTGACCTATAAGATAACGGACTGGCTGTCTGCCTTTGCAGGCGGGCGCATGAACTACTTTACGGGTGGTTACAAAGGTGCGCTGAATGCCAGTGCGGCCGTTGATTTGCCTTTGCCCACCGGTGGGGCGATACCCGTTGGAACCGAGCTTATCGGCATCGACCTGGATTGCAGCCAGACCGGTTGGGGATTTACTCCGGTTATCGGTTTGGATGCCAAGTTCGGCAAACTGACGATTGGTGCGAAATACGAGTTCAAGGCCAATCTGAACATTGAAAATAACACGAAGATAAATTCGCTACGCATGATAGGCGCTCCCGAAAGTGAGCTGGAGGACTACAAACACGGTGTAAATACGCCGAACGACATTCCCGCCATGCTTTCGGTGGCTGCTGCCTATGAGTTCCTTCCTGTGCTGCGCGCATCGGTGGAGTATCACTTCTACGACGATAAGAACGCAGGCATGGCAGGTGGCAAACAGAAGTTCCTGACGAAAGGGACAAACGAGTATCTGGCCGGTATAGAGTGGGATGTTATCAAAAGACTGACCCTGAGCGGCGGTGTGCAGTTCACCGATTATGGTTTGTCCGATGACTATCAGAGCGACACAAGTTTCTCGTGCGATTCCTACTCGCTGGGTGTAGGCGCGAAGTTGCAACTTTCGGAAAGAGCCGATTTGAATGTGGGCTATATGTGGACCAACTATGAGGATTATACCAAAACCGGCCAAAACTATCAGGGTACAAATCTGCCCGGTACAAACGTGTACAGCCGTACCAACAAGGTATTCGGTCTTAGCATAGACTATCGCTTCTGATCTTTCATAATCCTTTATATACGTAAGAGAGGATGTGTCGCAAATTCGGCTGGCACATCCTCTCTTTGTCTTATGCCTTTAGGGCTTTTATTTCTTTCCTTTTTACTTCTTTCCTTTTACGGATTTCCGTGCAGGTTTCAGAAGGAATATTGCACCAGCAGGTTCATGCGGTTGGCATGGTTGGTGGAATTGTCGAAATTCGTACGCCAGCCGCGCAGATACTCCGCACCTACCTGCATGTTTGGGGTGACATTCCAGAACAGGTTTGCTACGAAATATTGTCCATAGCGGTAAGTGGACGGTTCGTTGGCAGGATACCCGTTCTCAGAATAGAGGCGTGACATGCTGTATGTGCTTGAAAGGAACACTTTCGGACTGATGTTGTATTGCAGTCCGGCATACCAGCCCAGCATCGGCAATGCTTGCATTTTGCCTGCTTCATCGGGATTGGGAACAATGTCCACGTTCAGGTTGCTGAGGTCGTTCAGGTATTGCCCGATGCCTTTCCCGTAGGTGGCTTGCCCGAACACCTGCCATTGTTTGCCCAGATTGAAGGTGGTGGATGCCTGTATGCCGAAGCCGGTAACGGCATGCGCCTTGTCGCTCAGGGTGCTGGTGTAGGTCATGCTGCGGATAAGTCCGCCTACGCGCACATGGCTTTTGCTGTTCCAGCCGTACTGCGCATAAGCGGTGAAGTCGGGCATGCGCTGTTGTGCGATGTCAAGCTCGCTGTTGGTCGTGCCGTCTACCGCAGGCACTTCGACAGAGGCGTTGAAACGGAAGTCTTTCAGCCCTTTGTAGGTGTATGACACTTGGGTGGCGCGGTAAAAGGTGGCTCCGTTAGGCCCCTGGAAGTCGATGGTGGAAGGCATTGCGCCCAGGTCCATGAAGCCGCCGTAGGTGTAGCCCACCGTCACGTCGCGGAAAGACACGTAGGCATTGCGCAGTTGGAAGCCTTTGTTGGAACCGTCGCGGAAGTTGCCGGCGGTGTACACCACGAAGTCGCCGAGAATCTTGGTATGCCCCACCAGTTTCAGGAAAATGGTGGACGTGCTGGCATCCATTTGAAACTGGTTTCTGATTTTGCTCCCGTTGGGGATGTAGGCAGGGATAAAGTCGATGTTGTCGACGATGCCGCCGAAGTCGTACTCTGCCGTGGCGCGTACATAGCCGCCGATGCCCAGGGCGAACTTCCCTTTTCTGTCCGTCAGCAGGAAGCGGGGCGCCTGCGGTTCGTGGATGTAGGGCATTTGCGACTCGTTCATGATGCGGATTATCTCGTCGCCCGCTTTGTCTATGGTGACCAATACGACACCTTTGGGAGCCTCATCCTCGATAATCACTTTTTTCTGTGCGTGGACTGCGAGGGCAGACAGTGCCGCACCGCACAACAGAAACATTGTTTTTAAGATTGTTTTCATTTAAGTTAGGTTTTGGTGAATGTGCTTTGAACAACTTAAATTTAAAATGGTTTTGCAGTCATCGGAAGAAAGCGTATCTTTGCACCCGATTTAACAAGAGTGAAATCATTAGTTACATGTATGATGCCGCGAATAGCGGTCGTGTATTCTAGAACACCACGTAAAAAACAGGAATATGAAGCAAAAAGTATCTGTACCCTTTATGCTGCTGGGCATTCTGTTCAATGTCTGTCTGATAGCGGCCAATCTTCTCGAGACAAAAGTAATCCAGGTTTTCGGCATTACCGTTACTGCCGGACTGTTAGTGTTTCCCGTTTCTTATATCATCAACGACTGCATTGCCGAGGTGTGGGGCTTCCGCAAGGCGCGCCTGATTATCTGGAGCGGCTTCGCCATGAACTTCTTTGTGGTAATGCTGGGACTGATTGCCGTGGCACTGCCTGCCGCTCCCTTTTGGGACGGGGCGCCCCATTTCAACTTCGTGTTCGGCATGGCGCCGCGCATTGTTGCCGCCAGCCTGACGGCATTTCTGGTAGGTTCGTTTCTGAACGCCTACGTCATGAGCCGCATGAAAGTGGCGAGCGGCGGACGTCATTTTTCCGCACGTGCCATCTGGTCCACGGTAGTGGGCGAGACGGCCGATTCGCTGATATTCTTTCCGGTGGCGTTCGGAGGCATTATCGCATGGCAGGAATTGCTGCTGATGATGTGCACCCAGATTGTACTGAAATCCATGTACGAGGTGATAATACTGCCGGTGACCATCCGGGTGGTGAAAGCCATTAAAAGAATAGACGGTAGCGATGTCTACGACGAGGGGATTTCTTACAAGGTGTGGAAAATCAGTGAAATTTAAGTAGTAGAGGTTGTCATAAATATATAATAAGGTGAATAAAGAAGCAGCATTGGTCGTATTCAGCGGTGGGCAGGATTCGACAACTTGCCTGTTTTGGGCAAAGCGTGAGTTCAGGAAAGTATATGCGTTGAGCTTTCTGTATGGGCAGAAGCATCAGAAGGAAGTGGAGCTGGCGCGGGAGATAGCGCGTAAAGCGGAAGTGGAGTTTGAAGTAATGGATGTTTCCTTCATCGGCAAGTTGGGGCATAATTCGTTGACGGACCCCGATATGGTGATGGACCGGGAGAAGCCGGCAGACAGTGTTCCGAATACCTTTGTGCCGGGGCGCAACCTGTTCTTCCTCAGCATTGCCGCCGTCTATGCCCGCGAAAAGGGTATCAACCACATCGTGACGGGTGTGTCGCAAACGGATTTCAGCGGGTATCCCGATTGCCGGGACGCTTTTATCAAGTCGCTGAACGTGACGCTGAACTTTGCCATGGACGAGCAGTTCGTGCTTCATACTCCGCTGATGTGGATTGATAAAGCGGAGACATGGGCGCTGGCGGATGAACTGGGAGTGCTCGACCTGATTCGTCATGAAACGCTGACCTGTTACAACGGCATTCCCGGCGACGGCTGCGGACACTGCCCCGCATGCAAGCTCCGCAGAGAGGGGCTGGAGAAGTATCTGGCGGGAAAATGACGAATGTATTATACCACAAAGGAAACAGAACCGATTATAAACCGATTGTAATATGACCGAATTAAAAGACCAACTTTCCTTATTAGGAAGAAAGACAGAGTACAAGCAGGATTACGCCCCCGAAGTGCTGGAGGCATTCGACAACAAACATCCCGGTAACGATTATTGGGTACGTTTCAACTGCCCGGAGTTCACCAGCCTTTGCCCGATAACGGGACAGCCCGATTTTGCGGAAATCCGCATCAGCTACATTCCCGATGTGAAAATGGTGGAGAGCAAGAGTCTGAAGCTCTATCTCTTCAGTTTCCGCAATCACGGCGCTTTCCACGAGGATTGCGTCAATATTATAATGAAAGACCTCATCCGTCTGATGAATCCCAAGTACATTGAGGTTACGGGCATCTTCACCCCGCGCGGCGGCATCTCCATTTATCCCTATGCAAACTATGGACGTCCCGGCACGAAGTACGAACAAATGGCGGAACATCGCTTGATGAACCGCGAATAGAATGGTGGAATATACCTATCAATAGCGATTGCGGGTGTGATACTTTCTTAGCATGGCGTCAGTATAATTACCTAAAAGAGGTGATTGTGAGGTTGCTTTTTTCTAATGACCTTTGCATACGGTATTAGTAACAACTTAACAATCACTTCAAATTGAAAACAGCCATATTTAGTTTATTATTTTTCTTCTTGACGGCATGCGCCTTTTCTGTATATGCGCAGAGACCGGGCAAGACGATGATTTCGGGTAAAATCCTGTCTACGGAGAAAGAAGTCGTGGATTTTGCGACGGTCTATCTGAAAGGGACCGGTTACGGGGGAATAACCAATCAGGAAGGTATCTATCATGTGAGTGCGCCTGCGGGCGACTATACGCTGGTGGTGTCGGCCGTCGGCTATAAAACCGTAGAGAAACCGGTGACGCTGGTCAGAGGGCAAAGGGTGAGGCAGAATGTCACGATCACCCCCGAAACTCAGCAACTGGACGAAGTAACGGTGGTGTCGACGGGCGTGAGCCGTGTCAAGCGGTCGGCGTTCAACGCCGTGGCGGTGGATACGAAAGAGTTGCAGAACACTACCAGAAACCTGAGCGATGCACTGACCAAAGCGCCGGGAATGAAACTGCGCGAGTCGGGCGGGGTAGGGTCGGACATGCAGCTCATGCTGGATGGCTTCAGCGGGAAGCATGTAAAGGTCTTTATAGACGGCGTGCCGCAGGAAGGCGTCGGAAGCTCTTTTGCGCTGAACAATATCCCCGTGAATTTTGCCGACCGCATCGAGGTGTACAAGGGTGTAGTGCCGGTGGGATTCGGCACGGATGCTATCGGAGGGGTTATCAATATCGTTACGAACAAGAAACGCCGCCGCTGGTTTCTGGATGCGTCCTACTCGTACGGTTCGTTCAATACGCATAAGTCCAACGTACACTTCGGGCAGACCTTCAAGAACGGTTTTACGTACGAAATCAACGCGTTTCAGAACTATTCGGACAATGACTACCGCATCGACTCCCCGGTGGAGGACTTTGAAACGGGCAGGATAGACCGTGACAAGAAGGTGCGCGTACGGCGCTTTAACGATACTTACCACAATGAAGCGGTTATCGGCAAGGTAGGCGTTATCGACAAGAAGTGGGCGGACCGTTTGATGTTCGGTTTCACTTACTCCAATATGTACCAGGATGTACAGACCGGCGTACGGCAGGACATCGTGTACGGGCAGAAACACCGCAAGGGACATTCGCTGATGCCTTCGTTGGAGTATAACAAGCGCAACCTGTTTGCGAAGGGACTGGATGTAGTGCTGACCGTCAACTACAACAAGAACCTGACGACCAATGTGGATACCGCTTCCTATAAATACAACTGGTACGGGGAAAGGAAGCCGCTGAACTCTCCCGGAGAGCAGTCCTACCAGCACTCGCGCGCCGACAACAATAACTGGAACGGTACGTTTACCGCCAACTACCGCCTCGGCAGGGTGCACACGCTGACGTTCAACCACGTGCTGAATGCTTTCAGCCGTTCCAATACTTCATTGCTTGCCAAAGAAGAGCAGTCGGATGCCATTGCCAAAGAGACCCGCAAGAATATCTCAGGTCTCTCTTACCGCCTGATGCCGTCCGAAGACTGGAACTTATCCGTATTCGGCAAGTACTACAACCAGTTTGTCGCCGGACCTGTGGCTACGGATGCCAATCAGAACGACTATGTACGCACCACCCACAGCGTACATTCCGTAGGCTATGGAGCGGCGGGCACTTACTTCATCCTGCCGGGACTGCAAGCCAAGCTGTCCTATGAAAAGGCCTACCGTCTGCCCACCATCGAAGAGATGTTCGGCAATGAGGACCTGGAAATGGGCGACATCGGCATCCGGCCGGAGAACAGCGACAACATCAACCTGAACCTGAGCTATAACAAGACTTTCGGCAAACATTCCGTGTACGTGGAAGGCGGCTTTGTCTACCGTAACACCAAAGACTACATCCAGCGCAACATCACCGACTTGAGCGGCGGCAAGTCCGCAGCCACTTACGTCAATTACGGCAAGGTGCTGACGAAAGGATATAACATCTCAGCCCGCTACGGCTTTGGCAGGTGGTTGAGTGTGGGTGGCAACTTCACGCAGATGAACGTGTGCGACAATATGAAAACATCCATATCCGGCAGTGCGGAGAATATAGCTTATAAGGAACGCATGCCCAACCTGCCTTATATCTTTGCCGATTCCGATGTGACCTTCTACTGGCGCGACCTCTGGAAAAAAGGCAATGCGCTGACTGTATCTTACGACAACCAGTACTTGCACAGCTTTACCTATTATTCTTCCAAAATCGGTTCAAATAAGGGCGACTACGTGGTTCCGAGCCAGTTCTCCCACAACCTGAGCCTTTCCTACAGTCTCTGTAACGGACGCTACAACCTCTCGTTCGAGTGCCGGAACTTTACGGACGAGCAACTGTACGACAACTTCAGCCTGCAGAAAGCCGGACGGGCATTCTATGGAAAGGTGCGCGTATACTTCGGCAATTGAAACCATGAATCAATAACGATTAGTATAATATAATAAAACAAAACAACATGAAAAAGAATCTTTTATCGGCCGTACTTCTCACTTCTGCGATGGCAGGAACGGCATTGACATCCTGCACGGATACGGAGGTGCCGGGCGGCGGAAACAATAATGGAACCAAAGGCGATTTCGTAATCGCTTCCTCTGTCACCGCTTCGAGCAATACGACTAACGTATTGCTGACTTCCAAGACTTTGGACGAAGGCTCTGTTTCTACCATCAACAACGGACTCGTCAACGACGGCGCTTCCCAATGGGTGTTCTACAAGAACCGGTATCTCTATGGACTGACTTACAATCAGGGAAGTGCCGGAACCACCCGTTCTTATGTCATGAACTCCAACCACGAAGTGCAGGCGCGTTCGGGAGAGTTTGCAGTGAAGAGATTCACTACCTACGGCATCTACGATAAGTATATCATAACCGCCTCTACCGGCGACGGACCTGCGGAGTATGCCGACGGCAACCTGTATCTGCCTAAAACTTTCCTGCTCTCTTACCTGGATGTAGCGGACGAAACCTTCAACACCAACGATACGAAAAACAAGGCCTACCAGTCCGAGAATTTCCTGGGCAACGGCGAGTTCGTGACATTGGCCGGAATTCAGGAGCATAACAACAAGATATACAGTGCTGCCGTTCCCATGGGGCTGAGCCAGTATGGCGCTGCCGTAGACGGCGGTAAGTATATATTGCCGGGCAATGAGGATTTGGTAAAGACCGAAGATGGCGGTTCCAACAGCAGCTCGTATAAAGAAAGGCGAATTGCAGTGGACACAGTATCCCAATGAATGCTGGGTGGCAATCTTTGATGATGCTACGATGACAACGAAGAAACTCATCAGTACGGATAAAATCAGTTATGCCTGCGGCCGTTTCAAATCCCAGTATTACCAGACTATCTGGGAAGCCGGTAACGGTGATATTTACGTATTCTCTCCAAGCTATGCCAAGACGATGAAGGATGCCCGCCAGCAGACAATCTTGCCGGCAGGTGTGGTACGCATTCCCAATGGCCGGGAAGACTTCGACAGCTACTACTGCGACCTGGAGAAACAGAGCGGCGGAAAATCCTTCCTGCGTTGCTGGCATATTGCAGATGATTATTTCCTGTTGCTGATGTACGACCGCCCTCTGACGGAGACGGGCTTTGAAGCCAAAGAACTGGCTGTGTTCAAAGCGGAAAGCAAGAAACTTACCTATGTCACCGGTCTTCCGTCGGCAGACCTGATTTCCGGCTTCGGCAACACTCCGTATACGGAGAACGGTTATGCCTATATGGCTGTGACTACCACCGATGGCCATCCGGCTGTTTACAAGATAGACCCGTCCAGCGCCACTGCCACAAAAGGTGTTACGGTAGAGGCTACGCAGATTACAGGTATCGGCAAGTTGAGCCCTCTTAACTGACTGCAATGAAGAAAGCATTTCGTAAAATACATCTGTGGCTGTCTGTCCCTTTCGGGCTGATTATTACGGTTATCTGCTTTTCGGGAGCTGCGCTGGTATTTGAAGACGAAGTAATGGAGCTGTGCAGGCGCGACCTCTATTATGTGGAAAAGGTAAGCGGCGCTCCGCTTCCCGTGGAATACCTGATAGAGAAAGTCTCCGAAACACTGCCGGACGGTGTTGCTGTTACAGGCATCTCCATCTCTTCCGATGCGGAACGTGCCTGTCGGGTCAGTCTGTCGAAACCGCGGCGTGCATCCGTTTATGTAGACCAATATACCGGTGAGGTAAAAGGCAGGTATGAGCGTGCGCCGTTCTTCCTCACCATGTTTCGCCTGCACCGCTGGCTGCTGGACAGCATGAAGCCGGACGGCGGAATATTCTGGGGCAAGATGGTTGTAGGGGTAAGTACGCTGATGTTCGTGTTCGTACTGGTTTCGGGCATTGTCATCTGGTGGCCCCGCACAAAGAAAGCCCTGAAGAACAGCCTGAAGATTGTCGCCGATAAAGGTCGGCTCCGCTTTTGGCACGATTTGCACGTGGCGGGAGGCATGTATGCGCTTGTCTTGCTGCTGGCAATGGCGTTGACCGGGCTTACGTGGTCTTTCCCCTGGTATCGCGCAGGCTTTTATAAGGTATTCGGAGTAGAGGCCAAACAAGGGGCAGGGCATCATGATGCCCCGCAAGCGACTGCCACTTCATATGCTTGCTGGCAGCAGGTTTATGAGGAACTGAAAGAACGTAACGACGGCTATAAACAGATTACGGTTTCCAACGGTTCTGCCACCGTATCTTTTGAACGTTTCGGCAATCAGCGGGCTTCCGACCGTTATACCTTTAATCCGAGTAACGGCGAAATCACCGGAACCGCCTTGTATAAGGATGCCGATGCTTCGGGCAAGATACGTGGCTGGATATATTCCGTGCATGTGGGCAGTTGGGGCGGTATGTTCACCCGTGTACTGACATTCATTGCCGCATTGCTGGGCGGAACGCTTCCGCTGACGGGCTATTATCTGTGGATACGGCGTATCGGCCGCAAGGCTAAAGCCGCACCGAACCGATAAGGGCAGCTCTTTGCTCTACCTATAATTTGTATCTCTTTTCAGGCCTTACTTTGCCTGCATCCTTTTCTCCGGACGTGGCTAAGGTTTCGGCAGATATGTTCCCCACCATGAAACAAAACCGTTTCCCGGTGGGGAACGACTTGTTCCACGGCGGGGAACTTTTAGTTTCTCCTGAGGAAACTTCCGTTTCCATCAGGGGAAATTATTGGTTTCATCAGGGGAAACCGAAGTTTCTCCTTAATGAAACGTTTGTTGTCTTTTTATGCAGGATTGATTATCCTTCTGATTTCAGCCTCTGTTCCGCAGAATGGTCCGTGTGTTTGCAGCTTGATGGTACACATGGCAGCGGCAAAGCAGCCTGCTTCCCGATAGGATGCGCCTTTGTTCCGCATATACAGATAGCCCACCATATAAGTATCTCCGCATCCGGTGGCATCTACTATCTGCAGGGCGGAGTAGGCGGGAATTTCATGGAACTGTCCTTTGGCATATATCAGCGAACCTTTGTCTCCCAACGTCAGCAGCACTTCTTTCACACCCCAGTCTGCAATGAGCAGGGCGGCTTCGTGAGGCTCTTTGCAGCCGGTAAGGACTTCCATTTCGGTTTCGTTGGCCTTTAAGATATGGATGTGCTTCAGGGCTTCTCTCTTTTCCGGCCAGTCTACGGGCAGCACCTTTTCATTGTCCACCTTGCGCAGGAATCCCTGAACGTCTACCGAAAGCAGGCCTTTGCCCGACAGGTATTTGATGACGTCCAATGAAAAGTCGTCGGCCAGCAGGCTGCCCAGGTGGATAATCCGTGCATTGACGTCCTGCAGGCCTTCCATTGTAAACGGGTCGGCCTTTGCCGTGACGCGTTGCGTACGTTCGTTCTGGTTTTCTCCGTATATGTTTTCAAAGCAGACGGAACGGGCACTGGGCAGAGCCTTTACCTCAATGCCCTCTTTCCGTATGTCTTCCACAACGTTCATCTCCGTGTGGGCAAGGGATGTGACCAATAAAAAGCCGTTCGGGTCGAGATGCTTGATGGCATGCGCAAAGTAAAAGGAAGTGCCGCCCGGCATGTATATCGTGTTCTTGGTGGTAACTATCTTGTCTTGTGTAATATAACCGATGCAGCATAAATCGTGTACACTCATTGTTCCCTATTGTTTTGATTCGTTTATTTGTAATTTTGCTGCAAAGGTAATGAATTATTGAGAAAAACGGTAATACTTTGTCAGTCCAGTATCTTCTTCATGAGTTCGTCATACTTCTTGTCGTCACCTGCCATGACCTTCAGTTGCCGGGTAAGCAGTTTGAGGTGAAGGCTTTCGTCCGCAATCAGTTTTGCCAGCAGCTTGCGGGCAATGTCTGCGGTTGGTGTACTTGCGGTAATTCGTTCCTTCACCGACTTGTAGAACCCGATAGTGGCCACTTCCGAATGCGCGGCGAGGGTGAGCGCTTCGACGGGTGTTTCGCCTATATTAACGTTCTTGCTGTCATACGGTTTGGGAAGTGTACCACCCAGTGCTACGATGGCGTCCCGTATGTGTGCGTAATGTTTCATTTCCACCAAGGCGATGCCCAGCATCAGTTCGCCGATTTCATCTTCAAAGACGGCTTCCTGCTGGGTATATTGCAGGATAGCGGTAATTTCGGAATACTCCGCATTTTCTATGGCAGGATAGAACCATTCGGGCTGTACGCCGTCATTGGGTTTCATGTCATCGGGTTCCACCCATTCCACATCCTGGTTCGAATACTTTAGCACATCCACCAGGGCATCCGCCATTTTATCCACATAATTAATCATATCAGTTAAGTTTTAGAGTTATGTGGGGGACAACAATCGGTAAAGGCACTTGGTTTGGAGTATTTTAAAATATTCGGGAATGTTTGCAGTATATTCGTGCGATTTAACCGTTTGTGGCGTTTGTTTTGTGCCAATGCCGGCAAGACAATCCTTTTTAATTCTGTGCATATTTATATTCCGTCGGTGTCATTCCCGTTATCTTCTTGAACAGGCAGGTGAAGTGCTGTGAGTTTGCATATCCCAGCTTCCTGGCTGTCATGCCGACCGTATAATCCTTGTTCCGCAACATCTTCTTAGCCATGTCCAGCCGCATCAGTTGAAAGTATTCGTGCATGCTTTTTCCGGTCTCGAACTTGAGCAGGTCGCGGAAATAGCAAGGTGACAAGTGAAGAGCGTCTGCACAATATTCTTCTGTGGGCATCGCACCGCCTTCCAGTCTGCCGGACAAGATGTATCCGTTCAGAAGTGAATGGATTTTGTGCAGAATTATTTTATTGGCCTCGCAACGGGTAATGAACTGGCGTTCGTTGAAGCGCGCACAATAATCCAGCAATAGCTCGATATGGCGCGATATCAAAGTTTTGCTATGGCGGTCTATGGCATGCCGAAGTTCTTCTTCGATATTGCGGATGCACTCTGTGATTTTCATCTTTTCGCGCGATGAAAGATGCAGCGACTCGTTCGGTTTGTAGAAAAAGAAGGAATAGTCTCCGATGTGGTTCCCCAATGCAGTGTGCGCCATTAAATCCGGATGAAAAGTCAGCATTCGCCCTTGGAGCAAGCATATTGTCTATACCCAGCTTAATGGACTCGCCCGGCATACGGAATATCAGTGTGGCGTTGGAATAGTCGTAGTATTTGCGTCCGTACATAAGTTTTCCGGCTTCCCCTTCTATCAGGATAATCGTATAGAAATCACATCGGATGGTACGCTGCTCCAGATTGGCTTCGGATAGGTCAACGACACTTACCAACGGATGCAGCGTCTTGCAGCCCATACAACAGTTACACTGATGTACGGTCTCTATATTCAGTATTTCTTTTTTCATAAGGATAATCTTATCGGTATCCTTTATATTTGCAGCTTTCTGTATTCTCCGGGTGTGTACCCCGTATTCTTCTTGAAGATTCGATTGAAATGCTGCGAATATTGGAATCCCAGTTCATAGGCAATCTGGCTGACCGTCTTTTCCGTTCCTGCAATCATCTCTTTGGCTATGTCAATCATTCTGGTTTGGATGTATTCCTGTGCGCTTTTTCCGGTTTCTTTCTTTATCAGGTCACCGAAGTAGTTGGGTGACAGGAACACTTTGTCGGCGAAGTATTTTACGGAAGGCAGGCCGTCCGTTTGCGGTTTGTCGCTTTGGAAATAATCGTCGAGCAAGGCTTCGAATTTTACCAGTACGCTTTTGTTGCTTTCCGAACGGGTGATGAATTGTCTTTCGTAGAAACGCATGCAGTAATCCAGCAGCAGTTCGATGTTCCGTGAAATCAGACGTTTGCTGTGCTTGTCGATCGGATGTTGGAGTTCCATTCTTATTTTCTCCAGACAATCTGTGAATATGCTTTTTTCTTCTTCGGATAGGTGCAGGGCTTCGGCCGAGGCGTACGAAAAGAATGAATAATGTTTGATGTCTTGTCCTAAAGAAGTTCCTTTAATCAAGTCAGGGTGAAACAGCAGGCCGTGGGCGTTCGGCCGTACTCCTTGCGGCATGTCCACCTCAACCACCTGTCCCGGGGCAAAGCTGGTGACCGTTCCTTCCTGATAATCGTAAATCTGCCGGCCATAACGGATGTCTCCGCATTTGACGTTTTTCAGGAAAAGGGCATACACCCCGTAGTTCATCGTGAAATGCGTTGGAAATCTGGTGGCTTCCGACAGGTTTACCACACTTACCAGCGGGTGTAGTGTTTCGAGTCCGAAGAGTCGGTTGTATTGGTCTACCGTGTCCAGTTTAATAACTTCTTTCATAAGGTATTGTTCTTTAGTTCTACGCAAATGTAGAGAATAAAAGCATAGGTAGTATACCTCTCCGCACAGAAACAGTAAATAGGTTACAAATGTCCGTAATTCATTCACACGAGCGCTGCCGCCATTCATTTACATTTGCAGTGTAATCTATGTAATATTCAGAACTATGACACTTGATAATTTTTTAGAATATGTAAAGACACGAAAAGCTCTTGACACGGAAGATATACATCGTTTTATGGATGAAATGAGCAATGAGGCAAGACGCATCACATTCAAACTGAATGCATCTTTCCATGCTCCGGATGAGGTGAGAGCATTGCTCTCCGAACTCTTTGGAAAGCCCGTTCCACCCTCACTGCGGGTGTTCCCACCGTTTTATACGGATTTCGGAAAGAATATTGAAATCGGTAATGACGTATTTATTAATGCCTGCTGTCATTTTCAGGATCACGGTGGGATTACATTGGGAGACGGTTGCCAGATAGGGCATAACGTCGTTTTTGCAACCCTCAATCACGGGCTTGCTCCCGAAGACCGCCATACGACTTATCCTGCACCTATTATACTTGGCAGGAATGTGTGGGTAGGCTCAAATTCCACTATTCTGCAAGGCGTGACGATTGGCGATAATGCGGTGGTGGCAGCCGGGGCGGTGGTGACAAAAGATGTTCCGGCGGATGCAATCGTAGGGGGAGTGCCAGCTAAGGTTATCAAATATATCCGATAACTCCATTCATCGCCATGATAATGATTTTGGTAATACGGTCTGCTTTAGTTTGTTCTGTTTTTGCAGAATTAGCCCAATCAACGAGCGCCTTTTTCTGAACGTTATTATATGCTTCAATCTTTTCCTGTGCGCCCTCTTCATATTGCATACACAAAAGTAATTCTTCTGTTATCCGGTTCTTTTCAACCTCATGATATAGTAAGCAGAGCATCATACAGATGCTTTTCATGCTTTTTTCTTGAAATAATTTAAAGCAAGTGCTTATAGTTTAAAACTTTGTACTATATTTAAAATTGAATTACATCCGGTAGAGAAATAGGTTTGTCTTTGTTCCGGATGATATAGGGAAAGAGCGGATAAGAAGTGAAAAAGAAATTAGTGAAAAAGTATGACTCTATAAGAAAGAATTCAATAGATTTGCTTTGAGAAAAATGAGTAAAATGAGGGCTGAATTATGAATATCATAGAACGTATAGACAGACCTTGTGAATATGTAGAGGTGGCACAGACAGCCTTGATTGCCTGCCAATACCTATATTTATGGTTGTTTGCCGGACCGGATGATGCCTATAAGGTATATTCGCTGGCAATCCTGATGGCATTTGAATTTGTTATGGTGCATTCGGGACTTTTTATGGCAGCTATGCCGCTTAAGGCTTCAATACGGCTGTTTATTCCGTTGTATGGGCTTTTTGCATTTGCATTTGGGCATTCAATGCGGGAGGGGGATTATACAATCATCATTCTTTACCTTGCAACTGTGCTCAACAGAATGCGTTTCGCTTTTTTCAATGTCAGTAAATCGGTCAAGCAGCGGGTAGTCAGACAATCGATGATTGCCTTGGCCGTTTATTTTGTGTTGACGGTATCAGTGGTATGTGCAGAATCTGTCATTCCTTCTTTCAGCTTAGGAGCCGCTTTTTCCGAATCGGCATCCTATACCCGTGAAGTACGTGCCGGAGGATTGTTTGTTGAAAAGCCTTATGTACCAATATGTCTCGGATTTCTGTATTACAGTGTACTTTCTTTTTTAATTTCAAAACTGTATGGCGGGAACGTGCTTTCATTAAAAGAAGATGCACCGGAGGCTATACTGAAGAAGTGACAAATGAGAGACAACAGAAAAATAAATAATTATGAAAAATGCGATTTTAACAATTGTGCTGTCAGGTATGGCACTATTCTTATAATAAAGTGGTTGCTCTTGAAAAGAAAGACACGAATGACATTTGAAGCGTTGCGCAAGTTTGAAGCAGGGATATTGAAAAAATCATTCCGGTACTTCACAGCCCGGAATGAAAGCATAATGTTACAAGAGTTTTATGAATGAGAGATCAGAATATCTTTTTACCTTTTTTACTAATACGTTCTAATTAATACTTGGGTTTCTATCTTACAAATCTACTGTAGGTTTCAATGATAGTATAACAAAGGCTGTGCCAAAAATGGTATAAAAAGGTAAGTGGTTTAATATCAGTTATGTAATGCTGATGGCTTTTGCGCTATTGTGGAAAATTATACTATAATTCCACATTAATATTCCACAATTCCACATTAAGATGAAAGACTATTGTTTTCTATCTTGTTGATATTTAGTTCTCTATCTTGTAATTCTGATTTTGGCACAGCATTTGTTCGGAATTTTATGTTCTAAGATGTAGACTAACTGAATTATTCCAAGCTTATAGTTGTGTAAAGTTAGTATTGATAATGTTTAAGAGATAGTGTTCTCGTAAAAATGTTATAGTGTCGTCCCGGTGTTGTGAAACATCGGGACGATATTGTCTTGGGTAAGCAGCAGAAAATGAATTGTTATGAGTGTTGGGGATAAAAAGATTCTATCTGAAGTCAGAAAAGTCAGGCAGGTTTCCTCTTTTCGGAATAGCCTCTTGCGCTTTCCGGCAAGGGGTAAAAGTCAGCCATCCGTTATCTCGGACTATTCCGATTATAATGCGTTTCAGGTGCTTTTTCACTTGCTCCTAAAAGGACCCTGAATTTGCACCTGGCATACTTCTCAGAAACGCTATATTCTACTTCACCTCAAACAAATAAAAAAGCTCTAATTCTATTAAGAATCAGAGCTTTTTCTAATTTTGCTTTCTTGAGAAGCGGTGCGTACGGGACTCGAACCCGTGACCCCATGCGTGACAGGCATGTATTCTAACCAACTGAACTAACGCACCATCATTTCATTTTATCATTGCTATCTCTCTCGATTGCGGTTGCAAAGGTAGGTGTTTTTTTTGAATCTGCAATAGCTGTGATAAACTTTTTTTCAAGGCTTCTTGTCTGTGTTTACTTTTTGTTCTCATATTTAGGAAGTTGTAAAAAATGAGAGATGCAATGTTTAACAAATATTTAAAATTTTTCTTTGCAGCTTGTTTATGTCCTGTTTATATGTTATTTAGTATGCGATTAGACGTCAATATATAGAGAAAACGAAACAATTTTCGCTAACTTTTAAACTTCTTGTTTGAAAAGTTCGTTATTTTGCAATAAATCGTTATTTTTGCGAACTCAAGACAAGAATATTGCAATTAGAGAACAATAAAAATAGAGTTTAGGATGATGAAAACGGCGAAGCTGTTACTTCACTGTCCCGATCAGCCGGGAATTTTGGCAGAAGTAACAGATTTTATAACGGTAAACAAAGGTAATATTATCTATTTGGATCAATATGTAGACCATGTGGAGAATATTTTTTTCATGCGTATCGAGTGGGAATTGGAAAGCTTTCTGGTTCCTCAAGAGAAGATAGAGGACTATTTTGAAACATTGTATGCGCAGAAGTACGGAATGAGTTTTCGCCTTTATTTTTCGGATGTCAAACCGCGTATGGCTATTTTCGTGTCGAAGATGCCGCACTGCCTGTTCGATCTGCTGGCGCGCTATACGGCAGGTGAATGGAATGTGGAGATACCTCTTATAATAAGCAATCATCCAGATTTGCAGCATGTAGCAGAACGCTTCGGCATACCTTTTCATCTGTTTCCTATTACTAAGGAGACAAAAGAAGAGCAGGAAAAGAAAGAAATGGAACTGCTTGCCAAGCACAAGGTGAACTTCATCGTACTGGCACGTTATATGCAGGTCATTTCCGAGAAGATGATAGGCGCTTATCCCAACCGCATCATCAATATTCATCACTCTTTCCTTCCGGCATTTGTAGGGGCGAAGCCCTACCATGCAGCATTTGAACGTGGTGTGAAGATTATAGGAGCTACCAGCCACTACGTTACTACGGAATTGGATGCAGGGCCTATCATCGAGCAGGATGTGGTGCGTATCACTCATAAGATACTGTGCAGGACCTGGTGAACAAAGGCAAGGATTTGGAGAAAATCGTTCTCTCTCGTGCCGTTCAGAAGCATATCGAGCGTAAGGTGTTGGCGTATAAGAATAAGACAGTAATATTTAATTAGTAGTTGATGAAAGTTGCGGTTATCAAATATAATGCAGGTAACATCTGTTCGGTTGATTATGCCTTGAGGCGTTTGGGCGTTGAGGCGGAGATTACGGCAGATGAAAAGATTCTACGTGCTGCGGATAAAGTCATTTTCCCCGGAGTGGGTGAAGCGGAAACAACCATGAATTTCCTGAATGCCGGCGGAATGGGCAGACTGATAAAAGAACTGCGTCAGCCGGTGTTGGGTATCTGTTTGGGTATGCAGTTGATGTGTCGCCATTCGGAGGAAGGAGATGTGGATTGCCTTGGTATTTTTGATGTTGGCGTGAAACGTTTTGTTTCGCTAAAGCATGAGGATAAAGTTCCCCATATGGGATGGAATACGATTTCACAGACTCACAGCAAGCTCTTCAGGGGCTTCACGAAAGAGGAGTTTGTCTATTTCGTACACAGCTTTTATGTGCCGGTTAACGATTGTACGGCTGCCGTAACGGATTATATACTTCCGTTCAGTGCTGCTTTGCATAAGGATAATTACTATGCCACCCAGTTTCATCCCGAAAAAGAGTGGAAGTGTAGGCGAACGTATCTTGCAGAACTTTTTGGACTTATAGGTGAAAGAAACCAATATTTGATAATTCGTAATTAATTGAAATGATAGAGTTAATTCCCGCTATTGACATCATCGACGGAAAGTGCGTACGCCTCTCCCAGGGTGATTATAACAGCAAGAAAGTATATAATGAGAACCCCGTAGAAGTAGCTAAGGAACTTGAAGCTCATGGTATCCGACGCCTTCATGTGGTAGACCTTGACGGAGCCGCTTCCCACCATGTGGTAAATTACCGCACGCTGGAGCAGATAGCTTCCCGTACTTCTTTGGTTATAGATTTCGGTGGCGGGGTGAAGAGCGATGAAGATTTGGTCATTGCATTTGAAAGCGGTGCACAGATGGTGACGGGCGGTAGTATTGCCGTAAAAAATCCCGAACGTTTCTGTCACTGGTTGCAAACATACGGCTCGGAGAGAATAATTCTCGGAGCTGATGTAAAAGATCATAAGATTGCCGTCAACGGTTGGAAGGATGAGAGTGCTTGCGAATTGTTCCCGTTTTTGGAAGATTATATCGGGAAAGGTGTTCGTAAAGTCATCTGTACCGACATCAATTGCGACGGTATGCTGCAAGGTCCTTCCATATCTCTGTATAAAGAGATGTTGGAAGTGCATCCCGACCTTTACCTTATAGCCAGTGGCGGAGTGAGTTGTGCCGAGGATATTCGGCAACTGGAAGCAACGGGTATACCTGCCGTATTTTCGGTAAGGCATTGTATGAAGGGCGTATAACTTTTAAAGAACTGGAAGCGTTTATGATATAAATTTGCGTAACATTGCATTCATTATTGTTGCTCAACGTAAATCGAGTCATAAATCCAAAATCATAAATAAAAGAAGAGTGTTAGCAAAGAGAATCATCCCCTGTCTTGACATCAAAGACGGACAGACCGTAAAAGGAACTAATTTTGTAAACCTGCGTCATGCAGGCGATCCGGTTGAACTGGCGCGTGCTTATAGCGAGCAGGGAGCCGATGAGTTGGTCTTTCTGGATATTACCGCCAGTTTTGAGGACGCAAGACATTTGCCGAATTGGTGAAGCGTATTGCCGCCAACATCAGCATACCTTTCACCGTAGGTGGCGGAATCCATGAACTGAGTGATGTAGACCGGCTTCTGAATGCCGGCGCGGACAAGATATCCGTCAATTCCTCGGCTATTCGCCGTCCCGGACTGATTGACGAGATAGCCAAGCATTTCGGTTCGCAGGTTTGTGTATTGGCTGTTGATGCCAAGCAGACGGAAAAGGGTTGGTGGTGTTATCTCAACGGCGGACGTGTGGAGACCGACAAAGAACTCTTTGCCTGGACAAAGGAAGCGCAGGAGCGCGGTGCGGGCGAGGTGCTTTTTACCAGTATGAACCATGACGGCGTAAAGACCGGATATGCCAACGGAGCCCTTGCCGCTCTTGCCGACAGGCTTTCCATACCCATTATCGCATCGGGCGGAGCAGGTGCGAAAGAGCACTTCCGTGATGTCTTTTTGGAAGGAAAAGCAGATGCCGCCTTGGCCGCCAGCGTTTTTCATTTCGGAGAAATTAAAATTCCCGATTTAAAATCGTATCTTTGCGCCCAAGGAGTCGCAATGAGAAGATGATAAGGAGTTATAAGTTATGAGTTATAAGTTATTCGCTGCTGCACGAAGCACGGAGGAAAACGACTCATAACAATAACTCACAACAAAATAACTCATAACTTATAACTTAAAAAGATGTTGGACTTTGATAAAATGAACGGACTCGTTCCGGCAATTATACAGGATGCTGACACGGCCAAGGTGCTTATGTTAGGTTTTATGAACCGGGAAGCATATGATAAGACGGTAGAAACGGGTAAAGTAACATTCTTTAGCCGTACCAAGAACCGTCTTTGGACAAAAGGCGAGGAGAGCGGCAATTTCCTGAACGTGGTTTCCATGAAAGAGGATTGCGACAAGGATACTTTGCTGATTCAGGTACATCCTGTCGGTCCGGTTTGTCATACGGGTACGGATACTTGCTGGGGAGAGAAGAACGAACAGCCCGTTATGTTCCTGAAACTTCTTCAGGACTTCATCGACAAGCGTCATGCTGAAATGCCGGAAGGCTCTTACACAACCAGCCTGTTCCGGTCGGGTGTCAATAAAATGGCGCAGAAGGTAGGTGAAGAAGCGGTTGAAACTGTTATTGAAGCATGCAACGGCACTGACGAACGTCTGATATACGAGGGAGCCGATTTACTGTATCATCTTATCGTATTGCTGACCTCTAAAGGTTATCGCATAGAAGATTTGGCACGTGAGCTGGAAGAACGTCACAGTGCGGATTGGAAGAAACACTAAGTTGTTATGGACGAAGCGCTGATACGATATAAAGATGTGGAGATACACCAGCAGGAGTTGTGTGTGTTGAACGATGTAAACTTGGAGTTACACAAGGGAGAGTTTGTCTACCTCATCGGTAAAGTCGGTTCGGGTAAGACGAGTTTGCTCAAAACCTTTTACGGTGAACTGGATGTTGCAGCGGGCGATGCCGAGGTGTTGGGATATGATATGTTGCATATCAAGCGCAAGCATATTCCGCAGTTGCGTCGTAAGTTGGGTATCGTATTTCAGGATTTCCAGTTGCTCACCGACCGTACGGTGTATGACAATCTTGAGTTCGTTCTCCGTGCCACCGGGTGGAAGAATAAGGGAGAGATAAAAGATCGTATCAGCGAAGTATTGCAATTGGTAGGTATGAGCAATAAAGGTTATAAATACCCCAATGAATTGTCGGGAGGCGAACAGCAGCGTATCGTGATAGCCCGTGCCGTACTGAACTCTCCGGAAGTAATTCTTGCCGATGAGCCAACCGGAAATCTGGATGTGGAGACGGGATTTGCCATAACCCAGCTTTTACATAGTATCAGTGAGGCGGGTTCGCTGGTTATTATGACTACGCACAATATGCAGTTGCTTTGGGAATATCCGGGGCGTGTATACCGTTGTGCCGACCATTTGATAACGGACGTAACGGAGCAGTATTCCGTTGCGTTGTCAACAGAAGAGAAATAAACAAGATTATATAACATTTTAATACAGAAACGAAAATGAAAGTTTTAAAGTTTGGAGGTACTTCAGTAGGTTCGGCTCAGCGAATTAAGGAAGTGGCCAAATTGATTACCGATGGTGAACGTAAGATTGTGGTTCTCTCTGCCATGTCGGGTACCACAAACACATTGGTTGAGATTTCGGACTATCTGTACAAGAAGAATCCGGAAGGTGCTAACGAGATTATCAACAGACTGGAAACGAAATACCGCCAGCACATTGATGAGCTCTTTGCTACTCCGGAGTATAAACAGAAAGGCCTGGAACTTATCAAATCTCATTTCGACTATATCCGTTCTTACACCAAAGACCTTTTTACGCTGTTCGAGGAGAAGGTGGTGTTGGCTCAGGGCGAGTTGATTTCCACCGCCATGATGAACTACTATCTGCAGGAATGCGGCGTGAAGTCTGTGTTGCTTCCGGCTTTAGAATACATGCGTACGGACAAGAATGCTGAACCTGATCCTGTTTACATCAAAGAAAAACTTCAGGTTCAGCTTGAGTTGCATCCCAATGCCGACATTTATATCACACAAGGTTTTATCTGCCGCAACGCCTATGGCGAGGTAGACAATCTGCAACGTGGCGGCAGCGATTATACCGCTTCGCTGATAGGTGCGGCTGTCAATGCTTCCGAAATCCAGATTTGGACGGACATCGACGGTATGCACAACAACGACCCGCGTATTGTGGACAAGACTGCGCCCGTGCGTCATCTGCATTTCGAAGAGGCCGCCGAGCTGGCATACTTCGGTGCCAAGATTCTGCACCCTACCTGCATCCAGCCCGCCAAGTATGCCAATATCCCCGTCCGTCTGCTCAATACGATGGACCCCACTGCTCCGGGTACGCTGATTTCCAACGATACGGAGAAAGGCAAAATCAAGGCAGTAGCTGCAAAGGATAATATCACAGCTATCAAAATCAAGTCCAGCCGTATGTTGCTTGCTCATGGTTTCTTGCGTAAAGTGTTTGAAATCTTTGAAAGCTACCAGACTTCTATCGACATGATTTGTACGTCCGAAGTAGGTGTATCCGTTTCTATCGACAATACCAAGCATCTCAACGAGATTCTGGACGATTTGAAGAAATACGGTACGGTGACGGTGGACAAGGACATGTGTATCATCTGTGTGGTAGGCGACCTCGAATGGGAGAACGTCGGCTTTGAAGCCAAAGCGCTTGATGCTATGCGCGACATACCGGTACGTATGATTTCTTTTGGCGGTAGCAACTATAATATTTCTTTCCTTATCCGTGAATGTGATAAGAAACAGGCTTTGCAGTCGCTCAGCGATGCGCTGTTCAACGAGTAATAAAAGAATACAGTAGATATGAGCGCTTTTACCTTCTTGATAAAAGCGCTCTTTTTAACTAAACGAAGATATAACCCATAATAATTATATGAAAGGAACATTTCCTATTGACAAATTCCGCGAATTGCGTACCCCGTTTTATTATTACGACACGAAGGTGCTGCGTGATACTCTTTCCTGCATCCGTACCGAAGCGTCACGATACGATAACTATTCGGTGCATTATGCGGTGAAGGCCAATGCCAATCCTAAGGTTCTGACTATTATCCGTGAGAGCGGGTTGGGAGCGGACTGTGTGAGTGGCGGTGAAATCCGTGCGGCAATCAAGGCTGGTTTCCCAGCCGATAAGATTGTGTTTGCCGGAGTGGGTAAGGCAGACTGGGAGATAAATCTTGGATTGGATTATAATATCTTCTGCTTTAATGTAGAGTCCATACCCGAACTGGAAATTATCAACGAACTGGCCGTAGCCAAAGGCAAGGTAGCCAATGTTGCTTTCCGTATCAACCCCAACGTAGGCGCGCATACGCATGCCAACATCACTACCGGATTAGCGGAAAACAAGTTCGGTATCAGTATGGAAGATATGGATCATGTGATAGACGTGGCGCAGGAGATGAAAAACGTCAAGTTCATCGGACTGCATTTCCATATCGGTTCGCAGATATTGGATATGGGCGATTTTGTGGCTTTGTGTAATCGTGTCAACGAATTGTTGGACAAACTCGAAGCCCGTCAGATACGTATCGAACACGTTAATGTGGGCGGTGGGCTCGGCATTGATTACGGACATCCCAACCGTCAGCCTGTACCCGATTTCAAAAGCTATTTCGAAACCTACGATAACTGCCTGAAACTCCGTTCTTATCAGACACTTCATTTTGAATTGGGGCGTTCGGTAGTGGGGCAGTGCGGTTCGCTTATTGCAAAGGTTTTGTATGTAAAGCAAGGTACTAATAAGCAGTTTGCCATTCTTGATGCCGGTATGACGGACTTGATTCGTCCCGCACTCTATCAGGCATTCCATAAGATAGAGAATATCACTTCCGATGCTCCACAGCAAACCTATGATGTAGTGGGGCCTATCTGCGAGTCCTCCGATGTCTTTGGCAAGGCTGTCGATTTGAACGGTGTGAAGCGTGGCGACCTTATAGCCCTTCGCTCTGCCGGAGCTTACGGTGAAATTATGGCTTCGGGTTATAACTGCCGTGAGTTGCCGCAAGGTTATACATCGGACGAACTGGTATAAGTGCAGTACAAGATTTGAATGATTTATCAAGCACGGGAACATCCTTTTTGTTTCTGTGCTTGTTTTTTATAGCTACCTGATTTTTTTGTTGTATTTTTACAGCATTAATATCTGATATAAATCCATTATGAAACACAAGTCGATTTTCTTTTTACTTAGCCTGATATTTAGTTCATTTTGTCTTTCAGCGCAGGAATTGCCGAAAGAAGTAGTCTGGCAAGAGGTAGAGGGAGTTAATGTACCGGTTCCGCCTCAGACGCATCCCCGTTTGTATGTTCGCTCATCCGATTTACCCGCGTTGAAGGAACGTCTGAAAACTCCTCAGGCACAGCAGACACTCTCTCTTATGAAAGAGCTAAGCAAAGACCGCACTCCGGCGGAAGAAGCTGCCGTTACAAACCGCGGTTTCCGCTATTATTACGAGATGCGCGGCGTTACATCGCGGGTGCAGTTGCAAGCCCTTGACTATCTGTTGGAAGGTGACAAACGTTTGGCACGCCGTGCCATTACAGCCATGCTCGATACGTTGCAGCGTGCCTCTTTCGGCACTCGTTCCGACTTGTCGCGGGCCAGCGGAGCCATGTTGATAACGGGGGCTATGGTATATGACTGGTGCTACGACCAGATGAAGAGTTCCGAGAAGCAGGCTTATATCAAAGAATTTATCCGTCTGGCAAAGAGTATGGAATGTGGTTATCCGCCACGCAATAACCAACCCATAGCGGGGCATCCGTCGGAGTGGATGATTATGCGCGATATGCTGTCTGCAGGCATTGCCATTTATGATGAATATCCCGATATGTACAATCATGTCATTACCATGCTTTATCGTGATTATATTCCGGCACGCAACTATTTCTACGAAGGGCAGAACTATCACCAGGGCACGAATTATGTACATGTCCGCTTTGCCTGCGACCTCTTTCCTTTGTGGATTTTGGATAAGATGGGAGCCGGTAGCATTTACAGCTCTTCGGCGAGGTTCGTACTCTACGACATTATCTACCGCCGGCGTCCCGACGGAGTGTTGATGCCTGCGGGCGATGATTATCCGCAGAACCGTCCCGCATTGCTTACTATGCCGACGCCTATGTTTTTGGCTTCCAGTTATTATAAAGATGAATATCTGGCTTATGAGTTCGAGCGTAATCCCCGGTTGGACAAGTCGGGCAACGAGTCCATGAACCATTGTCTGATATACGACCTGTTGTGGCGTGACTACACCCTGAAAGGCAAGTCCCCCGACGACCTTCCTTTGACACGTTATTCCGGTACTCCCTACGGCTGGATGATTGCCCGTACCGGTTGGGATGCCAACTGCGTGATTGCCGAGATGAAAATCAACGAGCAATTCGTGGGCAACCACCAGCACATGGACGGCGGCAGTTTCCAGATTTATCACAAAGGGCCTTTGGCTATCGATGCCGGTGCTTATAGCGGTAGTTCGGGCGGCTATAACAGTCCCAACAACAAAAATTACTTCAAACGCACCATTGCCCATAATTCATTGCTGGTGTACGACCCAGACGAAAAGTTCGGCTGTTGGAACTATGGCGGGGGCGGAAAGACACGGTTTGCAGCCAATGACGGCGGGCAGCGTATGTGCGGCGAAGGTTGGAAAACCTGCAATTCGCTCGACAGCCTTTTGTCCGAGGAATATACGGTAGGTAAAGTGTTGGCTCATGGATTTGGTCCTGACGCGCAGGCTCCCGATTATTCTTATTTGAAGGGGGATATAACACGAGCCTATACCCGGAAAGTGAAAGAGGCGAAACGTTCTTTCGTATTCCTTAACCTGAAGTCCGAAACAGTGCCTGCTGCACTTATTGTATATGATAAAGTATCGGCTTCCAATCCCGATTTCCGCAAATACTGGTTGCTGCATAGCATCGAAGAGCCCACGCTTGAAGGTAATACTTTCACCGTGCGGCGCACCAAAGACGGTGATAGCGGTATGCTGCACAACACCGTCCTTTTACCTCAGACGGATAATCTTCGTATTGATAAGATTGGCGGTCCCGGTAAGGAAAATTGGGTGTTCGGCACTAACTATCCCAACGATGCCGTAGCTCCTTATCTTGACAATGCTAACGAGCGCGGAGCTCTGGCGGGTAGAAGTTTCACCCGCTGCCCCTGCCGTTACTGATAACTTCCTGAATGTGATACAGGTTGCCGATAACCGATGCAATCAAGTTGAACGCAGTGCAGCGTATTGAGGATGACCGGATAGTAGGTGTTCAGTTAGCCGATCGTGTCGTTACTTTTGCCAGGAGCAGCGAACCGCTGCAGAAAGGTTTTACCCTTACAGTTAACGGTACAGGTACATATAAATTTGTCATCACTGACCTTAAAGCAGGTAATTGGCAAGTAAAGAAAGACGGTCGCATCTTTATTCCGTTGACCGAGGTGCAGGCTTCCGATGGAGTGCTTACTTTTGAGGGAGTGCCGGTAGCTATGAATTTTGCAGGTAATAATTTTAAATAAACAATAGAGCAGGTATTTAACTTGTTCTATTGTTTCTGTTATTTGCACTGTTGATAAAATAATGTAGTTATGAAACTAGAAGAAGATTCAAAACAAACAAATATTTCCGATTTTAAATAAAGAGGTATTCTTATCGGACGTTTTTGTTTTAGGTATTTAGAGTGTATTTGAGGCTTTGGAAATGAAGGCCGAATATAAGTTATATATCTTGATTTTATATTTTCATTTGTACAAGGCGGTGATTATCTAAAGCAGAAAAGCTATATATTTCTTACACAGCGAATTGTATATCCATTTTGAGGAAATTCATTCCAGCCGGTATAACCTACGATATTATATCCCGGACTGAAAATCATGGCTGTACCCGGAGTAGACCAAAAGAGTCCCCGCTCTCCACTCTCAACATGACCGATGTTAGATTGCGGCCAATAACCGCTATAGGGCAGAAATAACACTCCACCGAATTTATTCCCTTTAACTCCATTCAAGATAACATCGGTCGTAAATCCGGAATTAGCCAACTGCTGTATCTCTGTTAATGTAGGCATTCGCCATTTATTTGCTGCGTTCGTGAGCTTTCTGCATGGATCATTTTCTGCTGCCCACGCTGAAGTTGGCATTGTTTGGGTGGGATATGGTTCCGGACTGTTGCAAATGAAGCAACTTCCACTTCCTCCATATATCTCTGTGCTGTTATAAAAGAGATACTGTCCGTTGCTTTTGTATAAATTTCCATTTGCCCATATAACGCCCCCGACGATATAACCCTC
>VOFI01004228.1_pt1 | contig 51964 bp, 66 predicted proteins | sample 5384131 | NCBI WGS metagenome assembly VOFI01 (sample SAMN12384728, study PRJNA508395) | human gut metagenome | isolation source: healthy gut H | host: Homo sapiens
GTTTATTATACCCCTCTACCAGCGTAAGTATGCATGGCAGAAAAAGCATTGTGTACGTTTATTTGAAGATCTGATAAAAATTCATAAAGAAGAATTGCAAAGCCATTTTTTCGGAAGTATTGTTGCAACAAAAGCCAGCGAGGTTGAAGACGATTTGCTGATTATCGATGGTCAGCAGCGTATCACAACTTTATCGCTCCTGATTCTGGCCGCTTTCAATGCAGTTGCCAATGGCGATATGCAACCTGGCAATGAAGATATTGAGGAAGTAAGGAAAAACTATCTCTATGCCATAAGAAAAAGAATTGACAGACAGATAAACTGCGCCCGATTGAAGGAGACATCGAAGCATATGATGCACTGTTTACCAACAATTCAGATGATTTCATCAAGAATACAGGCATTACTGCAAACTACGAACTTTTTTACCAATTAATTCAGATAAGCAACCTCACTTTTGAGGAGCTTATTAAAGCCATCGAGAAATTGGAAGTGATTGATATTCGTTTGGAAGCGAAAGATAATCCACAGTTGATTTTTGAATCTCTAAACTCGTGCGGCAAAGACCTTGAAGAGGCAGATAAGGTACGCAACTATCTGCTCATGTCACTTTCTTCCAAGAAGCAGGAAGACTACTACCATGCCTACTGGAGCAAAATAGAAAAACTGACAGATGGAGAGCCGACAATGTTTATCCGTGATTATCTGACACTAAAGAAAGGCACGATCAGCAATATTGAGGACTTATATTTTGACTTCAAATCATACGATATGAAGTCTCACATCGACCGTCAAGTCCTCCTTGAAGACATGTTGAAGTTTGCCAAATATTATCGGCAGATACTCAAAGGCGAAACCAGCCATGCCCGTCTCAACCGCAAGCTGAAACAGATTGCAACCATAGAATCTCTTGTACACCTGCCCTACCTGTTGTCATTCTTTGACTATGCGTCAACGAATAACCTGAACGAAACCGAACGGTATGAAGTATTGGACACAATCGAAAACTACTGGGCCCGCCGGATTATCTGCAACTACCCTGCAAATGCGCTTCAAAAGATGTTGCTACTCTCCATAATGATATTTTGAAGATATACAAACGCCATAAGGAAAGAGATGCCGAGTTACTTCTACCGTACTCTCAGATCCTCAAATTCATTTTGCTCAGGAAACAAGGAACCGTATCATTTCCAAACGACAACGATGTTAAATCAGCCTTTCCAACCAGACAGATTTATCGTATTCCAAGCAACTATAAGTTCTTCCTGTTCGAACGTATGGAAAATGAAAACAGTCCGGAGGCAAATGATACAATCGTAAAAAAAATGAAGGACGGCATATTCACCATAGAACACATCATGCCTCAGACACTAACACCTCAGTGGAAAGAAGAACTGGGAGAAAACTGGCAGCAGATATATGACACCTATCTCCACACTTTTGCCAACCTAACCCTTACCGGATTCAATACGTCATACAGCAACCACTCGTTTCAGGAGAAAAAGGACGGATACACAGACCGCAAAGGAAACAAGATTAACGGTTTTAAAAACTCGGCTTTCTGTTTGTCAAACTATCTAAAACAATGTTCTAAATGGACGATTGACGAGATTAAAGAAAGACAACAGATTCTTCTTGAAAACTTCCTCCGGCTATGGCCGATGATAAAGACGGAATATGTTCCACTGGAAAAGGAATATGAGTTGGTTTCATTTGACGACGACGAATATGAACTGAGTTGGCGGCAAATCATCGGTTATCGCTACAGAAACGAACGGCATGCAGTCTCAAACTGGGTGGAAATGCTGGTACAAGTCTGCAAACTCATATACAATGAAAGTCCTTCTACAATGACCTATGTAGCCGGTAAGAATTACTGGATACATGCTTCCGAGGCCAAAGGAAGAAGCAAAGTGGCAGAACATTGTTACGTTCATACTTCTTGCAGTACAAACACCAAACGCAATATCTTGAACTACTTATTTAAAGAATGCGAGATACCGGCAAGCATTCTTGAATTTGAGCTGGTTCCACTGGCAGATAAGTTATGGACTCCAATGAAGAGTAATTCTTTCTCATTGTTTGATTTTAATCCCGATTCACGAAAACACATCAAAAACAATAACAAAAAAGAAACAGCCACATGCCCATCATCAAAATATCATCCCTATCCCACCCCGGAGTGGAAATTTTCAGCACGCTTACCGAAGCTCAGTTACGTAATCGTATCGAACCTACCAAAGGCATCTTCATTGCGGAAAGTCCCAAAGTCATTTCCGTTGCCATTGATGCAGGATATAAACCGCTGGCACTCCTATGCGAACAGAAACACATTACGGGTGATGCCGCAACCATCATCGGGCGCAGCGGAGACATTCCGGTCTATACAGGAACAAGGGAGTTGCTTGCCACGCTTACCGGATATACCCTGACCCGCGGAGTCCTTTGCGCCATGCGGCGTCCCACGCCACTCAGCCTTGAGGAAGTATGCCGGGAAGCCCGGCGTATCGTAGTGATAGACGGCGTGGTCGATACAACCAACATAGGAGCAATCTTCCGTTCGGCTGCCGCTCGGCATAGATGCCGTGCTGCTCACCCCCACCTCTTGCGACCCGCTCAACCGGCGTGCGGTCAGGGTATCCATGGGGTCGGTATTCCTCGTACCATGGACTTGGCTGGACGCTCCCATCGGCAAACTGAACGACTTAGGTTTCCGCACGGCAGCTATGGCGCTTACCGACAACTCCATACCTATCGACAATCCTGCCCTGACCGCCGAACCTAAGCTGGCTATCATAATGGGTACCGAAGGAGACGGACTGTCACGCGAAACCATTGCCGGGAGCGACTACGTAGTCCGCATCCCCATGTCGCACGGCGTCGACTCGCTAATGTAGCTGCCGCTGCTGCCGTAGCTTTCTGGCAACTTCGTGCACCGGCTGCCGGAAAATAAAACAGGAAAATAAAGCCTGAAGCTTGTTTTTATTTTCCCGCTATCGCCACTTTAATCACCCCGTCCAGCCTGTTTTCGAATACGCGGTATGCTTCTTCGATTTTTATCAGGGGAAAACGGTGCGTGATAAGCGGCGTGGTATCAATCTTTCCCGCCTCTATCAAACGGAGAATCTCGGCACAATCGCATCCGTCCACTCCACCGGTCTTGAAAGTCAGATTCTTACCATACATATCGGGCAAAGGAAGTATTTGAGGATTATCATAAAGCGCCACAACCGTAACCACCGCATTGGGACGGGCACATTCCCACGCCAGGCGGAAAGTGTCTTCGGCTCCTGCCACTTCCAGCACGACATCAGCGCCTCCGTGATCGCTGTTACGAAGTACAAACTCCTTACAGTCTTCCGGCTCCGTCACCAATACATCAGGATAATGTTCACGGATAAACCGAATTCTTTCAGAGGACTTTTCACAAACAATGATACGCTTCGGTTTCTTCAGCATTACGCAAAGCAAGGTACATATCCCCGTAGGGCCGGCTCCTATGACAAGAACCGTATCATTCCTCGGAAATCTCCGAAATGCGTGCCGCCCAAAATCCCGTAGCCAGCACATCGCCTACAAAAAGCGCCTGTTCATCGCTCACCGAATCGGGAATGCGGTTCAATCCCCGGTCGGCATAAGGAACCCTGACATACTCCGCCTGACCGCCGTCAATACGGCAACCTAATGCCCATCCGCCATTCACATCCGTACAGTTATTCACATATCCGTGTTGGCAGAAAAAAGCACTCACCGCAGAAAGTCTCAACATTGACGGTAACCCTGTCGCCTGGTCTGACCGAAGTAACACGACTCCCAACCTGTTCAACAACGCCCACCATTTCATGCCCCACGGTTATTCCCGGCACGGCACGCGGCACACTGCCATGCTTGATGTGCAAATCACTGGTGCAAATGCTGCCAAGTGTTATACGGACAATGGCATCACGCTCATCTTTCAGTTCGGGTTTCGGTTTGTCCGACAATTCAAACCGCCCCCGTTCAACATATGTATATGCAAGCATACTCTCCTCCTTTCGTTATCATTTTCCCGCGAATATAATCATTACATTCATGATAAAAGAACGATAACGGAAAATATTCGCCACTTCCTCACACCCGTAAGGATAAGAATGGCTACATTTGCAGACAGATATATAACTCCTCATATAAACCGTAACCCATGATGAAAGAAAAAGAACTTGCATTCTCTGATATTCCCAGAAACTTCCTATGGTGCATCAACCGGCAATGCCCTAAAGCCGCAACCTGCCTCAGGCAACTGGCCGAAAGACTTTCACCGGTAACACTCGTATCCTGTGAAACCATCAATCCCAACCATTTAACCGGACCTGCCGACAGATGTCCCTATTTCCGTTCCAACAAGCAGGTGAGATACGCCAGAGGTTTCCTCGGAATCCTGGAAAACCTCACCACCCGGCAGAAGCGCTTCTTCACCAGCCGTATCATCAACAACTCCAGCCGCCGCACCTATTATCGAATCCGCAACGGCGAACGGGCATTGTCTCCCGACGAGCAGCAGAACATAATAAACGTACTCAAAGAATGCGGAGTGACCTTTGCCATTGAATTCGATGCTTACTTCGAGGATTATGACTGGGGCAGTACATTATAGTATGCCACTTAATTGGCACAACTTTGCCTATTCGATGGCACAACTTTGCCATTGAATAGGCAAAGTTGTGCCAACATACAATTCCATTATCCATGAAGTACAGATATGAATGTTTTTATGAAGTAAAGGAATACAAAAAGAGTAAAAACAGAACAGGCAACTTATTACATATTTCGCTATCTTTGTATCATTAACCAAAGTTCAACGACATGAGGAAACTGATTGCAGTGTCAGCCGTTTCATTGCTCGTCCTATCCGGTTGCGGCACAAGCCAAACGGCATCGGGCGATCCCGGTGCAATATTTGCAGGTGCAGCCATCGGCGGAAATGTCGGTGGTGCCATCGGCGGTCTGATAGGAGACAATAATGGCGGCTGGCGGGGCGGTTACCGGGGTTCGGCCATCGGTACAATTATCGGAACCATTGCCGGAGCAGCCATCGGGAATGCTGTGTCTGCCCCCAAACAAGAGGCATACGGTTACCGGATAGAAAGAACGGAGCCCTACAAGCCGCAGCACGAAACGTATCCCGCTCCAAGCGTCTTCGACAACCTAAGGATACGCAACATCCGTTTCATAGACGACAGCCGTGACCACGTAATCAGTTCGGGCGAGAAAAGCAAAGTAATTTTCGAAATCATGAACGAAGGTGAACAGACTATATATAATGTGGTACCGATGATTACCGAAACCACAGGTATGAAGCGCATTTACATTTCACCACCTGTAATGGTAGAGCAAATCGCCCCTCACAATGGCGTGAAATACACCGCCACCATCAGCGCAGGCGAGCGGATAAAGACGGGAAATGTCACCATACGGGTGGCCGTAGCCGACGGAAACGGGCAACAATACGACTGGCAGGAGTTCTCACTTCCCACCGAGCGATAAACAGATTTTCGGAGTCTATACAAACGGAACACAGAGACGTAGAAAATTTAACAGCATGAAGAAAATAATACAGAGCATACCCTGATTTTCTGTATTTGGAAAGCAAAAGTTGAATACTTTATAAACAACAGATTATGGCCGACAACTATCTGGAAAACCAATATGAACAGTATCAGGCGCGCAAAGCTGCCTGGGAGAGGGAACACAAATACGGAAAGAAGAAAAAGAAATCAGCGTATCCGCATCCCTTGCCGCAACAGAAGGATGCGGAAGATGTCCTGTCCGTTCCGGACGAGGAGAATGACAACATTCCCTACATCATCAATACGGACAATGATAATTTGATTGACGATTAACTTCCCTCGCCATGTTGCACCATTTCCATACCCCCGTAGCAGACATACCATTGCCGGAAAGATTTACTTTCCCTTTTTGCTATACACCTCATCCGCTCTGCGTGGCAGCAGCGAAAGAGGTGCAAGCCTATCTCGGTTTGCAGGAAGCGTGGAAAGAAGAGTTGGCGCAGGGCAAGATGTTCGGCGTTCTGGTTGTAAGGACCCAAGAGGGTGAAACAGGATACCTGGCAGCATTCTCCGGCATACTGGCGGGCAGTAATGTGCATCCGTTTTTCGTACCGCCGGTCTACGACCTGTTGCAGCCGCAAGGGTTCTTCAAGATAGAGGAAGAACAGATTTCGCAAATCAACACGCGCATCAGCCTGTTGGAAGAGGACGAAGAATACAAACGGCAAATGCAACAACTGGCTGCCCTGCGGCAAACTGCCCAAGAAACGCTGGAAGAAGCCAAACGGCAGATGAAACGCGCCAAAGAGAAACGGGAAGAGCGAAGACGCGAAGCGGCTTTACCCAACGGTACTCCAATGACGCCTGAGGAAGAGAGCGTCCTGATACGCGAAAGTCAGTTCCAAAAAGCCGAATACAAACGCATGGAACGTGCCTGGAAAGAGCGGATTACTCCCTTACAGCAAACGATTTCCGATTATGAGGCCGGCATACAGGCATTGAAAAGCGAACGTAAGCAACGTTCTGCCGCCTTGCAGCAAAAACTGTTCGAACAATTCAAAATGCTGAATTACCGGGGAGAAGTCAAGACGCTTTGCGACATCTTCGGGCAGACCGTACACAAACCCCCGCCTGCGGGAGCCGGTGAGTGCGCCGCACCCAAGCTGTTGCAACAAGCCTATCTGCACGGGTGGAAGCCTGTTGCAATGGCAGAATTCTGGTGGGGAGAATCCCCCAAAACGGAGATACGGCATCACGGACATTACTATCCCGCCTGCAAAGGCAAGTGCGAGCCTATATTGGGACATATGCTGCAAGGTCTTGAAGTAGACGAGAACCCGATTCTGAAAGAGTTGCAGTCCGGCAAGAAAACATTGGACATTATCTACGAAGACGAATGGCTGGCGGTGGTTAATAAACCGGCAGGGATGTTGTCCGTACCCGGCAAGGAAGATGTGGTTTCCGTTTACAGCATGATGCGCGAGCGGTATCCCGATGCGGACGGTCCGTTGATTGTACACCGCCTGGATATGGCTACATCGGGACTGCTGGTGGTTGCAAAAACCAAGCAGGTCCACCAAAACCTGCAAGCGCAGTTTAAAAACCGCAGTGTAGGCAAACGCTATATTGCGTTGCTTCAAGGCAGCGTTTCTCAAGATGCGGGAACGGTTGAACTGCCGTTATGCCCGAACCCACTCGACCGCCCCCGGCAAATGGTGCATACCGGATATGGCAAGCCCGCTGTAACAGACTTTGAAGTACTGGAACGCAAGGACAACCGTACCCGTATCGCCTTTTATCCCCGCACCGGACGCACCCACCAGCTTCGGGTGCATGCCGCCCACCCGCTCGGACTGCACTGCCCCATCATAGGCGACGAGCTCTATGGACGGAAAGCCGAACGCCTGTATCTGCACGCCGAAATGCTGGAGTTTACACATCCGGTGACCGGAAAGAGAATAAGCATCACTCAAAAAGCAGACTTCTAACCTATGAAGTAACCGATTATAACCGGCAACCGACGTTTATACCAACAGTAATCACTATTAATAACCCCAAAACAAGTATCCAATGAAAATCCTTCGACCCACCCCGCAAGATTATGACGAACTGCTCACCGTATGGGAAGCCTCCGTTCGCAGTACCCACCATTTCCTGACAGAAGAGAACATACAATTCTACAAGCCATTGGTACGAAACCAATATTTCCAGGCCGTAGAGCTTTACATCATCCGTAACCGGGAAGGAAAAATCGCTGCCTTTATGGGGCTGAGCGACGAACTCATTGAAATGCTCTTTGTACATCCCGATGAACAGGGAAAAGGATATGGCAAGCAGTTGATGCAATACGCACTCCACGAAAAACATATCTATAAGGTGGACGTCAATGAGCAAAACGAAAAAGCTCACCGGTTCTATCTGCACATGGGCTTCCAACTCATCGGAAGAGATGAAACCGACCCTTCGGGGAATCCTTTTCCCATTTTACACCTGCAATGGAAGCCGTAGATGAACACGCATTGCATAAAACAAAAACAGATTGACTTATGAGAATACATCACATCGCCATCTGGACTTTCCGTCTGGAAGAAATGAAAGAATTCTATATCCGTTACTTCAAAGGTACAAGCAATGAGAAATACGTCAACCCCTCAAAAAGGGTTTGAATCCTACTTTATCCGCTTCGACTGCGGAGCCGACCTGGAGCTGATGAGCCGTACCGATGTACAGAATACTCCCATCGGGGAAAACAGGCTCGGTTTGACCCACTTCGCCTTTGCACTCGACAGCAAAGAAGAGGTTCTCGAACTGACGGAAAAGCTGCGAAGTGCCGGATATACCATCAGCGGAGAACCCCGTACATCGGGAGACGGATATTTTGAAAGCGTAGTGCTCGACCCCGACGGCAACCGTGTGGAATGCGTGTTCAAGGCAGGCTGAAAAGTCATTTTACACAGAATTTAAATCAACGTCTTTCGTCCGGCATTGCACTAAGTTTCCTATGTTTGCAACATAATTCATAAGTAGATTTTAAATTTATCGGAAACCATGAAAATCATTGCATTCCTATTTACGGCATTTATCAGCCTGCAAATGTCCGGGCAAGAGAAATTCCCCGACGGCACGCCTATTCCCGACTGGTTCAGACAGAACGAAATCGTAAACATCGACACACTGGGCAAGAAGTATACCATTACCGATTACGGTGTGGCAAACGACAGTACAATCCTGCAAACGGAGAAAATACAAGCCGTCATCGACCGGGCAGCCGAGAATGGCGGCGGCGTTATCATCATCCCCAAAGGAACATTCCTCAGCGGCTCCATCTTCTTCAAGCCGAAAACGCATCTATACATGGAAGAAGGTGCAGTGCTGAAAGGAAGTGACGACATCAGCAACTTCGCCATTGTCAACACCCGCATAGAAGGACAAAGCCTGAAATACTTCGCCGCACTGGTGAATGCCGACAAGGTAAACGGATTTACCATTTCCGGCAAAGGCACAATCAACGGCAACGGGCACAGGTACTGGAAATCTTTCTGGCTGCGCCGGCAGGTTATCCCGAAATGTACCAATATGGACGAGTTGCGCCCCCGCCTGGTTTACATCTCCAACAGTAACGATGTGCAAATCTCCGGAGTACGCCTCATAAACTCTCCGTTCTGGACTACGCATATCTACCGTTGCAATAACATAAAGCTGCTGAATCTCCATATTTTCGCTCCTGCCGCCCCGGTGAAAGCGCCGAGCAGCGATGCGATAGATATTGACGTCTGCAGCAATGTACTGGTGAAAAACTGCTATATGTCCGTCAACGACGATGCCGTGGCACTGAAAGGCGGCAAAGGCCCGTGGGCGGATAAGGACCCAATAACGGCAGCAACACCAACATTATCATAGAAGACTGCACATACGGCTTTTGCCACAGCGGTCTGACATGCGGCAGCGAGTCGATACACAACCGCAACATCATTCTCCGCCGCTGCAAAATCAGCAATGCCACGCGCCTGTTGTGGCTGAAGATGCGTCCCGATACGCCGCAACACTACGAATACATCCTGGTGGAAGACATCACAGGCGATGCCAAGAGCATGCTGCTCATCAAACCGTGGACACAGTTCTTCGACCTCAAAGGCCGCAAGGACATCCCCCTCTCACGTGCCAACAACGTGACGCTGCGCAATATCAGCCTGAGCTGCGACATATTCTTCAACGTCAGAAAGTCCGACCAATACGAATTGAAGGATTTCACTTTCGAGAATTTGAATATCAAGGCAAAGAATGCCCAATGCGATAAAGAGATTATCTCTAATTTTGAGTGGAAGGACGTTAAGGTCAACCAATAATGCAGGTAGCAGGCAACAAACGCATCACGAGAAACGAATAAACTTCATTATCGTATAATTCGGGCACAAATAACGCGGACTTTCGTGGATACAATTACTAACATCCACGAAAGTCCGCGTCATTTATTTCCGGACAATTATTCAAAACTACGCAGCATGCTGATTTCTTCCGCCCAAAGCGTTTCATCCGGAGTTTCGAGTATCACCGGCATATCGTTAAAACGCTCGTCTTTCATAAAACGCTTGAAGAAATCCAAGCCGATAAGCCCCTTGCCGATACTGTCGTGACGGTCTACACGGCTACCCAACGCTTTTTTCGAATCGTTCAAGTGTATGGCGCACAGAAAACCGAAGCCAACGGTCTTATCGAATTCGTCGAAAACCTTATCGTATTCATTTACGATATCATAACCCGCCGTATACGTATGGCACGTATCAAGGCAAACACCTACACGCGACTTGTCTTCCACACGGTCGATGATATGTTTCAGTTGCCAAAACTCATTGCCTACATTGCTGCCCTGTCCTGCCGTATTTTCAATGACCGCCGTTACGCTTGAGTCTTGCCTAAGGTAATATTAATCGATTCGGCAACCCTGTCCAGGCAAGCCTCAACCGAAATCTTATTTAAATGGCTGCCCGGATGGAAATTCAACAGCTCCAGCCCCAGCTCCTCACAACGTCGCATCTCATCCAGAAAAGCCGCACGGCTCTTCTCCAACCCTTCTTCTTCGGGATGTCCCAGATTTATCAGATAACTGTCGTGTGGAAGAATATAACGTGCCTCCAAAGCATATTTCCTGCAATTCTCCTTAAACAAGGCAATACTTTCCTGCGTCAAGGGCTTCGCCACCCACTGACGCTGATTCTTGGTAAACAGGGCAAAAGCATTCGCTCCTATTCCATGAGCATTGACGGGAGCCAGCTCCACACCGCCGCCGGCAGATACATGTGCACCTATAAATTTCATATTTCGATTATTATTCGTTAGTTTATTGTTCTTTCATAAATTCCCATTGAGACTTTTTCATATCTACAAAACCGTTTGCCTTAAACCGGACACCTTCATTCTCCAACAATACTCTTTGCTCCGTCCAACCCGGCACTAATCTACCCCGGCTGTTTACAACCCTATGACAAGGCAAATGCAATTCCTCCGGTACGTTGTGCATAGCCTGCCCCACCATACGCGAGCACTGAGGTCTGCCTACCAAACTGGCAATCTGCCCGTAGGTTACAACGCATCCTTCAGGAATAGCGGCAACAACACTGTAAACATCTTGCAGAAAAGTAGTCCGATTCATAAGATAAAGTCTTTCTTTGCGGCAAAGATAGCGTAAACAGAGAGTATAAAAAATACACAGCCTTGTTTTTTATACCAAGCGACGGCAATGAGATGCCTACCCGACAGCCGAGTATCTCACATCTGATTACAGGAAAGTACTTGCCCCAAGCGTATTGTAAGCGTAAGTGATATTCTGCTGGCGGAGAACTTCACCGTTCGGAGTAAACAATATCTGATATTTTATCTGCACGTTCGGCCTGCCCACCTGTATGGCTACAATAGGTTGCCATTTGGGAAATTGCACCCAAACAACATTCTGTACCACCCCGTCCGAAAACTGACTGGCTGCAAAAGCGTTGAATACGGCGGCAGGCACCTCATCCAGGGTTTCCCAATCCGTTTGCTTCATTACCCACTCTGCATCCGTATTGAACCAGACCTTGGTATCAAATCCGTTCATCATAAAATCCGCAACGTAATACTCCTCGTCCTGCGACCAGGCTATCCCTTTGGCGGAAGGATACATTTTCGTCAGGGCAGTTTGCACATTATCAGGAGCATAGCCTGCAAAAGTGGCAAAAATGTCCAAAGCGTCAAAAAAAAGAACAAAGACTTCATTTTATCCATAACCATTAATCTATTCCATGTTGGAAATCAACAATATTTCCTGGTGTTTTGTTTGGTTCTATGCCCATAAGGATTATCTTTGCCATACAAACCCGTTCAAACAGCAATGAAATGATAAGTATACAGCCTGTGCTCTATAATAAGAAACAATACCTCGACCTGCTGCTTTTGGCCGATGAACAAGAATCCATGATAGACCGTTATCTGGAACGCGGTGAAATGTTCGTGTTGTCCGAGGACGGCAGTATCAGAGCATCCTGTGTCGTCACCCGCGAAGCAGAAGATGTTTTTGAGATAAAGAACATTGCCGTTTATCCGCAATTCCAACGTCGGGGATACGGGAAGAAAATGATACAGTATCTTTTCGGACATTATGCAGGCAGATGCCGGACAATGCTCGTAGGAACCGGAGACAGCCCATTGGCGATTCCTTTTTACGAGAACTGCGGATTTACCTATTCCCACCGCATCCCGGACTTCTTTACGGATAACTACGACCATCCCATTTATGAAGCGGGCAAACAACTGAAAGATATGGTTTACCTGAAACGCAATATGGATGAATAAGACCTGCCAATCACACATTGCCCAAGAACAACGCACCGTAGAACAGATGATCCGCCTCTATTGCCGCAGGAAAGAAGGCAACAAGGAACTCTGCCCGCAATGCCTCGAATTGCTGGAGTACGCACGAACGCGCCTGTCGCGCTGCCCGTTCGGAGAGAATAAAACAACTTGCAGACTATGCCCGGTACATTGCTACAAGCCGGAGATGAAGAAGCGGATGCAGGAAGTCATGCGATATGCCGGACCGCGCATGCTACTCTATCATCCGGCCGCAGCGTGCAGGCATTTATGGAAAGAGCGTATATATCAATATTTCACCAGACGTTTCGGAGTCCCGTGCCAGGAACAGCATAAGCAGTAAACCTCTTCCAGGTCATACCCTTCTAAAGAAGCTGCCGGATCTTTCGGTACGACCTCGCCTTTGTCCGACACATATACGGGCAAACGCTCTCCCTGCCCGTTCAAGACATAAAATGCCCCCACCTTGCATTGGGGGCACACCATTTTGCGCATAATCAGTTGAAATAATATAAAAATACAGCAATACCTTCAAGCGCTTTCTTCTTCTCGCCCTGAATCTCAATGGCAAACTTTATTTCCGCCTTTGCCACACCGCGCAGGTTTGCCAACGAATGCAGAGAAGCCACCAGACGGATGCTCTGTCCGGAAAGTACAGCCTGACCGAACTTCATCTTATCCATTCCGTAGTTAATCATCATCTTCAGGTTATTTACCTCGATAATCTGATTCCACAGATGAGGCAACATGGAGAGGGTGAGATAACCGTGTGCAATGGTACTCTTAAAAGGACTTTCGGTCTTGGCGCGTTCTGTGTCAATGTGAATCCACTGGTGGTCCAGCGTTGCGTCGGCAAAGAGATTGATGCGTTCCTGCGTAAGTTCCACATACTCCGAAACACCGATTTGCTGACCTACCAGCTTTTCAAAATCCTCGTACGAATTGATAATAACTTTTTCCATATATTTTTTGTTTTGTTGGGTAAATGCGTTGTAAACGGTAACAAAGATACCGCTTATCTCCGAATAAATTACAAGCGAATCATTAAAAAGCCATATTTTTCCGGTTGTTGTTATGGTAATTACTCCCATTATTACCCGTATCATTCTTCAAAATAGCATGCAAATTCACGCTCTCTTATCAATAACTGGCATCACGGTTTCACAGGCCAAGGCAAAGATAAGTTCAACAAAATCATTATTGTACCACTTTTAATAAAACATCCGCTCCCTATTTCTTTCCATTTCTGCGAATTATATCTATTTTTGTATGCGCATATAATATAAACAACCCTAAACATCCATGTATGGACGCTGAAAAGGATTACAACCTGCTGTCAGAAATAATGCACAACGCCAATATAGGCTGGTGGAAAGCCGATATACAAGATGCCGATTATATATACTACGGCCCCATCGCCAGCCTGTTAGGATTGGAAGAAGGCGGTTGTATCAGTTTTGAAAATTTCAACAAGCGCATACTGAGAGAGGAACAGCCGCACACTACCGTCCGTTCCTTTGACAACATACAACAGACGAATGAAACCGTCTATCTGCTTGATACCGTCAAAGGACCGACATGGGTCCGCAGCAAAATCTGTATGCAAAAAACCGATGAAAACGGAAAGACCAAGATTTACGGCATAGCCGAAATACAGGACGCTCCTTATATGTCGTCCGCTACACAGATGTTGCGACAACGCGAACAACTCTTGCACAACATCTATAAGCATCTTCCGGTAGGCATTGAAGTCTACAATACAGACGGAGTATTGACAGACCTCAACGATAAGGAATTGGAAATGTTTCATCTGCAACGAAAAGAAGACTTGCTGGGTATCAATATATTTGATAACCCTATCTTCCCGAAAGAGATGAAAGAGAAACTGAAAAAATATGAAGACGCCGATTTCACATTCCGCTACGACTTCTCGAAAGTAGGTTCTTACTACAATCCGCAAACCAGGACCGGTACAATAGACCTCGTAACTAAAGTAACCACGCTGTACGACGAGAACCACACCCCCGCCAACTACCTGTTGATTAATGCCGATAAGACCGAAACCACCGTAGCCTACAACAAGATACAGGAATTCGAAAGTTTCTTCGAACTGATAGGCAACTATGCCAAAGTAGGATACGCACACTACGACTTACTCACCCGGCAAGGAGATGCCCAACACAGCTGGTACATCAATATCGGCGAACAAGAAGGAACTCCTCTGTCCCGAATCATCGGAGTGTACAGACATATCCATCCCGAAGACCGGCGCGCCATGCTCGGTTTCCTGAACAATGCAGCAAAAGGTATGGAAGACAAGTTCAATAAAGAAGTACGTGTTCTCAGAGAAGACGGCAGCTACACTTGGACACATGTCAACCTGATAGTGAAAACCTACGCTCCCGAACGGAACAGTATCGAACTAATCTGTATCAACTACGACATTACCCGGCTCAAAGCCACGGAAGCCATGCTGACAGATGCCAAAGAAAAAGCCGAAGAGTCAGACCGCCTGAAATCGGCCTTTCTTGCCAACATGAGTCACGAAATACGTACACCGCTAAATGCTATTATCGGCTTTTCCAGCCTCCTGCCCCATATAGAAGATGCTGAGGAACGCAACCATTACATCTCCCTGATAAACCACAACAACGAATTGCTGCTGAACATCATCAACGATGTACTGGATTTATCGAAGATAGAAGCCGGACACATAGAGTTGTCCCCGGTCTGGTGCAACCTCTCCGACCTGATAGATGAAAGTTGCACCGAATGCCAGCCCAACGTACCTGAAGGCGTAACGCTCAAGAAACGCTACCCGGCAACTCCCAACCTGATAAAGCAAGATCCGATGCGCATCAAGCAGGTTTTAAGTAACCTCATATCGAACGCACTGAAAAATACCGTACAGGGCTATGTCGAAATTTCGTACGAGACGACACCGTCCGAAACAAGAATAAGCGTTTCCGACACAGGGCGCGGAATCCCTGAGGACAAGCTCGGCATAATATTTGAACGGTTCGAAAAAGCTGATGCTTTCATTCAGGGAGCCGGATTGGGCTTGCCTATCTGCAGGTCTATCATGGAACATATAAACGGAACAATCGAAGTAACCTCCACCGTAAATAAAGGTAGCACGTTCACAGTAGTGTTTCCTTGCCAAGTACGGCCAATGGAATAAAGAATAGAAAATATGATTATACAGAAAGAGTTTACCCTTACCCCCCATCGACGCGGGTTCCATCTGATTACGGAAGAAATAGTACGTAACTTGCCACAGTTGCCTCCGACCGGACTATTGCACTTGTTTATCAAACACACAAGTGCCGCACTAACCATCAACGAGAACGCCGATCCGGATGTACAGACAGATATGGAAGCTATCTTCAACAACCTTGTCAAGGAGCGTGAGCCTTACTACGAACATACCTGCGAGGGTGACGACGATATGCCGGCGCATGCCAAATCTACCATCGTAGGAGCAGAACTGACCATCCCCATCACCAATGGACGGATGAATATGGGCATCTGGCAGGGTATTTATCTTTGTGAATTCCGCAACCGTGGCGGAGGAAGAAAAATCGTAGCAACCATTATCGGATAATCTCTTCCCATGAAAAAAGCTATCATCATAGGAGCCACCTCAGGCATCGGACAGGAAGTAGCCGGAATACTCGTGCAACAAGGCTGGCGCATAGGCATTGCCGGCAGACGCGAAGAAGTCCTGCGAAGCATGCAGCAAGCCAATCCCCAACAGATAGAGATACAGCATCTTGATGTGACAAAGGAAAATGCCGTCTTACACCTTACAGAACTGATAGACCGCTTAGGCGGCATGGATTTATTTTTCCTCAGCTCCGGCATAGGTTATCAGAACAGGAACCTAGAACCTGAAATAGAACTGAATACCGCACGTACCAATGTCGAAGGCTTTATCCGAATGGTAACCGCAGCTTTCGATTATTTCAAAAAGACAAAAAACGGACATATCGCTGTAATCAGTTCCATAGCAGGTACCAAGGGATTGGGAGTCGCACCCGCCTACTCCGCCACCAAACGGTTTCAGAATACATACATCGATGCTTTGGCACAACTTGCCCGGATGCAGCATCTTAATATCCGCTTCACCGACATCCGTCCGGGATTCGTAGCAACGGATTTACTGCGAAACGGCAAGTATCCGATGCTGATGCATGCCGATAAAGTGGCGGAATATATCGTCCGAGCGTTGAAACACAAAAAACGAGTGACAGTAATTGACGGACGCTATCGCCTATTGGTATTCTTCTGGCGAATGATTCCACGTTGGCTGTGGGAACGGTTGCCGATAAAGAATTGATTTCGTATCTTCACACCCAAAAGCAAAAAACAACCAAGATGAAAAGAAAGTCCGGATATATGATACTCACAGTCACTGCCGCCTTGTGCATAGGCACTTCGCTGCCTTTTCTCCTTGGCAGCAGTGTACTGAATCCTGAAAGACAGTCGGTTAAATCGGAAATGCCTTACTGCGTCACCTCTCCTACCGTACCCGCCAAGATTGCCTTTGCCGGGCAGGAAGTAGACTTGTTACGCTACGACCACCGCGAACGCATGGACCGTGAACTGATGTCGTTTACTTATATGCATTCTACCACAATGCTCACCATAAAGCGTGCCAACCGTTATTTTCCTATTATAGAACCTATACTAAAGGCAAATGGCATACCGGATGATTTCAAATACCTTGCCGTTATAGAAAGCGCACTTAACCCACTGCCAAATCGCCCGCCGGCGCTGCCGGAATGTGGCAGTTCATGCCCGGTACAGGGCGCGAGTTCGGTCTGGAAGTAAACAATAACATCGACGAACGCTATCACGTGGAAAAAGAGACGAAAGCAGCTTGTAAATATCTGAACGAAGCCTATGCCAAATACAATAACTGGCTTTGCGTGGCTGCTGCCTACAATGCCGGTCAGGGACGTATCTCCACACAGTTACAAAAGCAAATGGTGAGTCAGGCAGCAGACCTTTGGCTGGTAGAAGAAACCTCACGTTATATGTTCCGCTTGCTGGCAGCAAAAGCTGTTATCAGCAACCCGCAACAATACGGTTTTTTGATGAAACGTGAACACCTATATCCGGCTATCCCTTACACCGAAGTGAAAGTCACCACGGGAATAGCCAATCTGGCACAATTCGCCAAAGATAAAGGAATCACTTATGCCCAGCTGAAAGATGCCAATCCCTGGCTGCGCGACACTTCACTAATGAACAAAAGCGGACGTACATACATTCTGAAGATACCGACACAAGCCGGAATGCACTATAACCCGCATAAAACTGTTCCGCACAACAAGAACTGGGTAATAAACTAAATACTAAGTCTGCTTTTCTGTCAAATACTTCCAATATCGCACAGGCATGTCTTGCCTGTGCTTGCGGGGATTCAGCCTTTCCTTGATACAGATTGCCTTGAAATAAGTTTTCCAAAGTTGCTGAAAGAGCTTTTCATCCTTATCCATAAGGCTCTCATCCAGTATTCCTGTCACAAGATGTCCTTCTCGGCTATCTTCCCCAAAAACAACGTTCCGCACCTCTTTTAAATCGTAATAATAACCATAAGCACGCTTGATGTCGTATATCAACCAACATTGGTCGGCAAAACGGTCTTTAAAATGCCCGGTTATCAGGGGAAGTACATTCTTCTCCGGTTCTACCGCCGCAAAATAAGTGCCATCTGCAGCTTTCTGAAAACGGACAAACTGCAACATCCGTATCCGTTCCCAATCCACCCGCTTCCACATACGCGAAAATTCCAAAACATCAGGGTCTGCAAAGTTCGTTTCAATGGAACGGGAAGCATCTATTGCCTTACGGATATAACGGAACAAAAGCGATGCAGTTTCCGGCTCTTCCGCCAACCAGCACTGCGTAAGACAAGACAAGGCGGATGCAGAAAGTTTTTTCTGCAAGCCACGCCAAACCCTCCCCGCTTTCTCTTCATCCGATACTACAGTAAAAGCCTCGTCACAGAACAGAGGAAGCGGCTCCCCTTCCGCCAGCAAAGCATCCGGAAAAGTACGACGGGAATAGGCTTCAAAAACAGAAGTCAGCAATCCCTCAAATGTATTATCGAATATAAACAGAGTCATTTTCTTCGTCTCCAAAATCAAGCATCAGCTGCCTGTCGTCATATTTCCTCCCGGGTTTTTGCACCAGCAAGTTACGTACTCTCTGCGGAGTCATTTCATTGACCGTACGTACTGGCAGTTCGCTGCACGTAATAAAGTACTGCGCCTTCTTCATCACCACACCGATCTTCTTCAGTTGATAGAATCCCAATTTGGAGAAACGGCGGGAAGCGACTATCAGACGAGCCGATTTCACACCGATACCCGGTACACGGAGTATCATCTCATAATCCGCCTTATTGACGTCAACGGGAAACTGTTCGGGATGCCGTAATGCCCACGACAGCTTCGGGTCTATCTCCAGATCCAAATCCGGATAAGCGTCATCCACAATCTCATCTACCTTGAACTGATAGAAACGTAGCAGCCAGTCTGCCTGATAGAGCCGGTTCTCACGCACCAAAGGCGGCTGTTTCAAAGCCGGCAGACGCTTGTCGTACGTGTTCACCGAGATATATCCGGAATAATAGACGCGCCGCATCGTAGGACGCTGATAAAGAGCCGATGAAAGAAAAAGAATATCCTTGTCCGTCTCGGCTGTAGCACCTACAATCATCTGCGTACTCTGTCCTGCCGGGGCAAAACGGGGTGCATAGCGGTATTTCCTGCGTTCTTCCGCACTCTCCAAAACACCTTGCTGAATATAGCGCATCGGAGCAAATACGCTTTCATGGTCTTTTTCCGGAGCAAGCAGCCTGAGGTTTTCTTCTTTGGGAATTTCCACATTGACACTCAGGCGGTCGGCATACAACCCCGCCTCATTCACCAACTCACGACTGGCTCCGGGAATGCTCTTCAAATGGATATAACCGTTGAAACGATGGATAGTGCGGAGGTCTTTGGCAACGCGCACCAGCCGTTCCATCGTGTAATCGGGATTGCGCACCACTCCGCTACTCAGAAAAAGACCTTCAATATAATTGCGGCGGTAGAACTCCATTGTTAAGTCCACAAGTTCGCTGACGGAAAGAGTGGCACGAGGCAAATCATTACTGCGGCGGTTAATGCAATAAGCGCAATCGTATATGCAATAGTTTGTCAGCATCACCTTCAGCAACGAAATGCACCGCCCGTCTTCTGCAAAGCTGTGGCAGATGCCCCATCCGCCCACAGTATTGCCCAGCATACCTGCCTTGTTGGAACGTACAGTGCCACTGGACGAGCAAGAGACATCGTACTTTGCCGACTCTGCCAATATCTTCAACTTATTTAGTACATTTTCGTTCATACCCTGTGCCAAAAGTAATAATAAAACTTCTATTTAAAAGCAAAAGGCCAAGCAATTAATATATTAAAATCGTTGAGGAATATCATAAAAATACGACTTATTTATACAAAACAGCCATTATGCATAAAACAAAAAAGACCGCCGAACGGCAGTCTTTCACAGCATTAAATCTGCGTTTTCTCTTACTTTTTAGAATCTTCCAAAGATGCTTTGCGGAATTCTTTCATTGTCTTTTCGATTTCCAAAGAAGCCTTACGTGCGCGAGTTCCTGCTGCCTTGTTACCGTTTTCCAACTGAGCTTTTGCATCTTTTTCGAATGCTGCATACAATGCAGCTACTTTTTCAACTAATTCTTTCATAATCCTTTTTAAATTACTTCGTTAATAATGTCTGGCAAAAATACATTCTTTCTTGAAATAAATGCAGAAAAACGATATTTTTTTTGAAATAATACGCAAAATCGGCATTTAAAAAGGCTTATACGTGTTTTTTATCTATTTTTGCAGACATGAAAACGCTTACTGATACCCAATATATACATGCTCTCATAGCCGAAGGAGAGCACCAACAACAAGATTTTAAGTTCGAAATATCTGATGCGCGAAAAATTGCCAAGACGCTTTCTGCCTTTTCAAATACGGATGGCGGACGGCTTCTCATCGGCGTAAAAGACAATGGTAAAATTGCCGGTGTGCGTTCGGATGAAGAACAATATATGATAGAGGCAGCAGCCCGGTTATACTGCCGGCCGGAAGTGAGTTACAGCACACAGACCTATCAGGTAGAAGGCCGCAGCGTATTGCTGGTGCAAATCGATGAAAGCGACCGTAAACCGGTATATGCCAAGGACGAAGCCGGCAAATATCTTGCCTATCTGCGCATCAAGGACGAGAACATACTTGCCACCCCGGTACATCTGCGTATCTGGCAACAAAGTGAAAGTCCCCAAGGAGAATTGATGGAATATACCGAACGGGAGCAGCTACTGCTTGATTTACTGGAACAAAACGACCGGTTGTCACTGAACCGTTATTGCCGTCTGGCACGTCTGTCACGCCGTGCTGCAGAGCATCTGCTTGCCAAACTCATCCGCTATGACATTGTGGAACCCGTATTCGAAGGGCATAAGTTTCACTTCAAGCTGAAATAAAGAGTTGGAGTGCTGGTAAAAAGCAAGTTATTTACTACCTTTGCGCCCATAAATCAGAAAAATTATCATCATGGGTATATTTGCCAAACTATTCAACAAGAATTCGGAAGAGGTCTCTTCCAGAAATGTGGAGGACTTCGTTTCATTGACACGCGTCTATTTCCAGTCCGTGATAGCCGCCAACCTGGGCATCACCAATATCCGCTTTGTGCCGGATGTAGCCAACTTCAAGCGTCTGTTCAAAATCCCCACGCAGGGAGGCCGTCTGGGACAAGCGGAAAAGGCGGCTTCCCGCAAGATGCTGATGCAGGATTACGGCATCAGCGAGAGCTTCTTTAAAGAGATTGACGCATCTGTAAAAAAAGCACTGCCGTACACAGAACGATGTACAAGCCTATCTTTATGTATCAGGGATTCTCCAACGACCTGATGATGTTAATGGGCAACTTGATGCAATGGAAATTCCGTATGCCTTCCATCTTCAAAGGCGCATTACGCAGCATGACCGAAAAAACAGTACATGAGGTTTGCACCAAGACCGTGTGGAAAAAGGACGATGTGCACAAGACCGCTATGACAGTCCGCCAATACAAAGAGCGGTTAGGATACTCGGAACAATGGATGACCGAGTACGTATACAACATAGTCATGCTGGCAAAGAAAGAACCAAAAAGAAAGGTGACGAACAAGAAAAATCATAAGCTAAAGTTTTGACAAATAGGCAGAAAAGCGTTTGTTAGCAAAACAAAAAGAAATCTAAAATATTTCATAAGACGAAAGGCGAGGTTTTTATACCCCGCCTTTTTTTGTTATATTTATCAGACCGTTTTTCCCCTCACGGAATATTGAAAGCGCATCCTGCGCCAATCACCGATTATTAATCTCTAAAAAAGAATTGCGTATGAAACAAAAGAAAATGCTTGCACTCACTCCCTCACAACTGAAACAACTTTACCGGCACGAACTCCCCGAACTGACCGGCATCGCCGCCCGAAGCGGAGATGCACAGACTTTCAAAACACATCTGTCGGAGTATATGGCGGGACATCCCCAAGCGGAAAGTGAGGCCGGCAAGCTAATTCGACTTCTGATTGATTATGACAGACAAAAAGTACATGAGCTCTCAACGGACAAGCAACTACCTGTTTCAACCCTCTCCTTACTCTATGATTTCCTCACCGGCAAACTGGAAGAATACCTCGAAACTGACCTTTTCATTGATTTATTCCGACAATTCAAACGTCTGCAACACCCCGAACATCCCCTACCCGGCTTCCAACGCGTAAAAGCCTGGAGTGAACGGTGGCCTTCCGGACTGGATGAGGATGTGCAACAACTCCGGGCATACAACAAAGAACGTATCCTGCATGCCCTCATACAGAAAATAGAAAACCGCAAGAATTCTGCTTCACGCTTTCATTTTGCAGAAGGCATCAGCTATGAAGAAAAATTCCGGCTCGTCAGCGAATGGTGGAACGATTTCCGCTTCCACCTTGCAATGGCAGTGAAAAGCCCCACGGAACTGAACCGTTTCCTGGACAATTCACTTTCTGTGGAAACCATGTATTTATTGTCGCGTGCACGTAAAAAAGGCATGCCGTTCTTCGCCACCCCCTACTACCTTTCCTTATTGAACTGTACCGGAAGCGGCTATAACGACGACTCTTTACGCAGCTATATCCTCTACTCGCCCCAACTGGTGGAGACCTACGGACAAATCCGCGCCTGGGAACGCGAAGACATTGTAGAAGCCGGCAAGCCGAACGCTGCAGGCTGGTTATTGCCCGACGGTCACAATATCCACAGACGCTATCCTGAGGTGGCCATTCTTATCCCCGATACCATGGGGAGAGCCTGCGGCGGGACTTTGCGCTTCCTGCCAGCGTATGTACGATTTCCAAAGCAAACGCCTCAACTTTGAATTTGAAGAACTGCATCCCAAAGAAAGCTGGGACAAGAAATTGCGCCGCCTCATGACCTATTTCGAAGAAGACACGCAATTGCGTGACATCCTCATTACCGGCGGCGATGCCCTTATGAGCCAGAACAAAACCTTGCGCAACATATTGGACGCCGTTTACCGTATGGCGGTGCGCAAGCGAAAAGCCAACCAGGAACGCCCGGAAGGTGAGAAATATGCCGAATTGCAACGCATCCGCCTCGGTTCGCGCCTGCCCGCCTATCTACCGATGCGCATCAATGACGAATTAGTGGACATATTGCGTGAATTCAAGGAAAAGGCATCCACAGTCGGCATACGTCAGTTTATCATCCAGACACATTTCCAAACCCCGCTGGAAGTTACTCCCGAAGCAGAGGAAGGCATTCGCAAACTGCTCTCGGCAGGATGGCTCATCACCAACCAACTGGTGTATAATGTAGCTGCATCCCGCCGGGGGCACACTGCACGCCTGCGACAGGTATTAAATAAACTGGGCATAATCTGTTACTACACATTCTCGGTGAAAGGATTTGAAGAAAATAATGCAGTTTTCACTCCAAACAGCCGCTCCATACAAGAAGAGAAGGAAGAAAAAGCATTCGGAAAACTTACCAAAGAAGATGCCCATAACCTCTCCGTACTGTTGGAACGGACACACGACCCTGCCGCCTGTATCCGCCGTTTTACGAAAGCACATCGCCTGCCATTCCTCGCCACAGACCGGAATGTGCTGAACCTGCCTGCCATCGGAAAAAGCATGACTTTCAAAACGGTAGGAATCACTCCGGAAGGAAAGCGTATCCTTCGTTTCGAACACGACGGTACACGTTGCCATAGTCCTATTATAGACAGTATCGGAGCAGTATACATTGTCGAAAGCAAATCCATAGCCGCCTATCTGCGACAACTGCAAGCCATGGGAGAGGACACGGAAGACTATGCTTCCATCTGGAACTATACGGAAGGAAAAACCGAACCCCGGTTCAGCTTATACGAATATCCGGACTTTCCTTTCCGGATTACAGAAAAAATGAGTAATCTGGGACTTGAAAGCTGCTGAAAAACTATTTTTGATTAACTTTGCCTTATCATCCGCTAATGTATAAGCAAAATCAATCTTATGGAAATAGAACAGCATCCTTTAGAACCTTTCCTTCCCGGCAATGCACGTTTGCTGATGCTGGGGAGTTTCCCGCCGCAAAGAAAACGCTGGTCCATGGAGTTTTACTACCCGAACTGGAATAATGACATGTGGCGTATTGCAGGTCTTTTATTCTTCAATGACAAAGACCATTTTGCCGATAAATCCCAAAAAGCTTTCCGCAAGGAGCGTATCATCGATTTCCTGAACGAAAAAGGAATAGCCCTGTTCGATACGGCCACTGCCGTAAGGCGGTTGCAAGACAATGCATCCGATAAGTACCTCGAAGTGGTCCGACCCACCGACATATCCGCATTATTGCAACAACTGCCACAGTGCAAAGCGATTGTCACTACGGGACAAAAAGCTACCGACACACTCTGTGCGCTGTTCTCATTGCAAGAACCTAAAGTCGGCGATTTTACAGAATTCATTTTCGCAGACCGCCCTATGCGGCTCTACCGCATGCCCTCTTCATCAAGAGCTTATCCGCTGGCTTTAGAAAAAAAAGCGGCAGCCTATCGCATTATGTATCAGGACTTACAAATGTTATAAGCTATTTTTTTAAGAAAATAAAGCAACAAAGAACTTGCAGATTTGAAAGTTTCCATTACCTTTGCAGCCGCAAACACGGGAGTAGCTCAGTTGGTAGAGCACCGGTCTCCAAAACCGGGTGTCGGGAGTTCGAGCCTCTCCTCCCGTGCAATGATAAGACCTTGTAAATTTAAAAAATTACAAGGTCTTATTTTATTTCTATCAGCTTGTGCGTCTGCAAGCTCAGCCGCCATTTCGGATGCTGCATCACGCAAGCCACAGTTTCCGCAGTATTGCTGCAAGAACAGGGTTGCAGGAAAAAGTGTCCGGCAGGAAGCGATTCATATACGGCAATATCCTGTCCTTCGTACACTACCTTCACCTCATCCATACGGGAAATGCACAATTTTGCACCTTGCTTGGGCGAGCAAGTCACCCAGTCTATATTATCCGGCAAGGAATGCGTACCGTTCGTTTCGATACAGACATACTTCCCCATCCGGTGCAGGCAGTCCACAAATTCACGGTCAATCCAGAGCGAAGGCTCTCCGCCCGTCAGTATCACCGTCATCGCAGGATATTTCCCCACTTCCGCCAAGATTTCCTCATCGGACATCCACACACCCTCTTCGTGCTGTGTATCGCAAAAAGAACATTTCAGGTTGCAACCGGAGAAACGCACAAAAACAGCCGGAGTACCCGTATGAAAGCCCTCTCCTTGCAAGCTGTAGAATATTTCGTTAATCTTCCTCATAAGCGCTCCTGTCAATCCTCCTCATAGATGGCTATATTCGACTCGGATTCCTGCACTTCCACTTTAAAGCAAGTAGGTATCTGGTTGCATATCCAGCGTGCCATATTCTCGGCTGTCGGATTAAAGGGAAGGACTTCATTGATGTTCCGGTGATCCAGTTTTTCTTTCACCGCCTGTTTGATGTGGCTGAAATCAACCACCATTCCGTCGGCATTCAGTTCTTTGGCACGGCAATAGACTGTGATTATCCAATTGTGACCATGCAGATTCTCACATTTACTCTGATAAGAAAGATTCAGACTGTGTGCAGCCGAAACCTCCATTCGTTTAATGACTGTGTACATACTGTTAATACGCTGGTTAAAATATCATTTTATAAAACCGTGCATCTAATGTCACCTCGATGCGGCAGCAAAAGTACAAAAAACTTAGAATTTACACACGAGATTGACGCTTATTCATACATACAGTGAACACTACGACACTGCGCGGCTGCCTGATGTCCACAAAGACTCCGGTTGCAGGCAGAAAACATATTTCCCTGTACATATGAACAATAAACAATCCCAAACAATTTTATTATTCATCTTTTTATGTATTTTTGCGATATGAAAGTCCTTTATATTCTGTTCGGTACACTTTCTCTGGCACTCGGCATCATCGGCATTTTCCTGCCGTTACTGCCTACTACTCCGTTTCTGCTGCTCACAGCCGCCCTTTATGTACGCAGTTCTCCCCGCCTTTACAACCGGCTGCTGCACCATAAATACCTGGGAAGCTACATCCGTAACTTCCGTGAAAATAAAGCCATCCCGCTAAGAGCCAAAATCATCTCGGTCTCGCTGATATGGATAACTATCCTCAACTGCATCTTTTTCATAGTCCCCTACTGGTGGCTAAAGGCAGTGTTGTTGCTGATTGCAGCAGGAACAAGCTACCACATCCTCTCTTTCAAAACACTGAAATAGATTCGAAAAACGCTCCCAGTCCTTTACGGGCATCCGCCAGTTTATCTTCCCAGTGCTTCACCGAATTCTGCCCGATAATGTCCGTCACATACTTCACGGCGATGAACGGCGTGTTCTTGGTACGGCACACCCATGCCTGGGCATAAGCCTCCATATCCACCACATCGCCTTTTACATCCGACAGTTCCGTCAGGAAAGTATCACCCGTATTGCACACTCCTTCTCGCTGCCAATGCAGGCAATATCCTTTTTGCGCCAACAGCTCCGCCGAGTCTATCTCGCATTCCATATCAAACCCTTTCAGCCGCTGCATATCACGGTCTACAAAATGACGGCATACAAAAATATCCCCCACCTGATGGCGGACAGTTCCTGCCGTACCTACATTGACAACCAAATCGGGCTGCGCACGATTAATCGCTTCCGTAAGGTAAAAAGCAGATTTCACCTTTCCTATTCCGGTGCGAAGATAACCCACCTGCACTTCTTCCTCCCCTATCAAACCGGGAAATTTCAATTCCGTAAATTCGCCTTGAACGGCATAAGTCACCAAAATTTTCATATTTTCTTATTTTTATTCCGGAGTCTGTTTAAATTCTGTCCGAAACATTTCTCGAAGAGAATTTAAACAGACTCTTAACTAACGGGTTCACATCCCTACTTCATTATATACGATTTCAACGCCTCCACATATTCCTCAAAAGCATCTATTCCCTGCGGAGTAATCTTGCAAAGCGTGCAGGGCATCTTCCCCTTAAAAGTCTTGGTCACAACTATATACCCCGCTTTGGCAAGTTTATCCAGTTGCACACTGAGGTTGCCGGCCGTTGCACCGGTCTGCTGGCGGATGTATACAAAATCCGCTTCTTCAACACTGATGAGCAACGACATTACGGCAAGCCTCAGTTCACTGTGAAGCAAAGGGTTTAATTCCTTAAACATATCACTTACTCTTATTTTTGTTTTCCTTCTTCGCTTTATAGTTCAAAATATGTCCCGGTATTATCATTGCGAGTATGACCACCAGAACAAACTCCGGCAATATCTGCAAAAAAGAGGACTTATCCCAAACCTCAAACAACATTCTCAAGCCCAACAGAACGCCCATGCTCGACAAGCCCGAAAACCGGGTATAACGAATGAGGACTCCCGTAAAGATACTGCCCAACGAAAGCAATATGGCACACAAAGGCAATATTACTTCGAAAGCATGGAAGTATGCGGCCATCAACGCAACCGCCAGACAGACGATTCCCATAAACTGCCACAGCTCATTCAATACTTTATCTATATACAAACTCACCGGCTTGTCCTTTTTCCGCATAAAAATGTAACTCAGCAGGTAGCCCACAACGGGAATTCCCCAAAAGCCCCACATCCATGCAGAATTTTGTGTCAGACCGACCCCGGCCCAAACAACCAGAGTCAGCAACACACAAACATACCCCCACAATAAAAACATATTTCCACTACCGGCATCCAGATTCCGACGTGTGTTCCGAATCATTTGAGTGATAAGCTCCAAGCTTTCTTTCTCATTCAATTTCCTATCTTCCATAGTCTTATCCAGTTTTTTATTATACATTATTACAACTCCGGGTTCGAACTCCGATACAAAGATAACAAGTTTGTTTTATAAATCAAATTATATAATAAATTATTTTATATACATTTCAACAACCATATACACAAACTTATCCCAAATGATAGAAGAAGCAATTACCCGTACAACTACGGACTAATGCCAACCCTGCCAAAATCTAATCGTCCGACAGTTGTTTACTTCTCGTCCGACAGTTGTTGGACGAAAGAGAAACGGCTGTCGGACGAGAAAATTTCAGCATGAAATAAATTAATAACAGTCCTGTTTTCCCCTTATTTTAACGCATACAGAACATTTTTCCTTGAAAAGCTTTTGTAATCTCCAAGTTAATTGTATTTTTGTGTACAATTTTGGTGTAGTAATGACAGACGAAGAAAAGAAGCTATTAAGTACTTTTGAAGCCAGACTGCGGCATTTAATCTATCTGCATGATGAATTAAAACGCGAAAATGCTGAACTTAAGCAACTTCTACAAGCTAAAGAAGAAGAATGCGGGAAAGTACGTGCCGATTACAAAGAGCTGGAAAACAACTACACGAACCTAAAAACAGCTACGACAATCAGCCTTAACGGCAGTGACGTAAAAGAGACGAAACTGCGATTGTCCAAATTAGTGCGTGAAGTCGATAAATGCATCGCTTTGTTGAATGAATAAAAGAAAGAGGATGTATGAACGATAAGATAAAGATAAACCTGCAGATGGCAGGAGCCTCCTACCCCTCTCACAATCAACCGTGAGGACGAGGAAATAGTAAGGGAAGCCGCCAAGCAGGTAAATATCCGGATTAATGCGTATCGGGAGCATTATCAGAACATCTCTTCAGAGAGGATTATAGCTATGGTGGCTTATCAATTTGCTTTGGAGACCCTTCAGTTGAAAGACCGTAATGATACTGAGCCCTATACAGCCAAGATAAAGGAACTGACGGAAGTATTGGAAGCTTATTTCAGGGAAGAGTAAGAAAACGATTTTCTGTCCGTTTTTTATGAAAGAAATAACATCGCGCACTGTACAAAAGTTTTGTCCTGCAACGGACAGGCTTTTATGCAGTGTTTTTTATTTATATACTTTAAAAAACAAATTAATAAAATGACAGTAGTTACAATAGTAGTATCCATTGCCTGTTTCATCGTTGGCGGATTTGCTTCGTACATGTTCTTCAAGCATGGATTGAAGTCCAAATACGACAGCATCCTCAAAGAAGCCGAGACCGAAGCAGAAGTGATTAAAAAGAACAAGTTGCTTGAAGTAAAGGAAAAATTCCTGAACAAGAAGGCGGACTTGGAAAAAGAAGTAGCGCTCCGTAACCAAAAGATACAGCAGGCAGAAAACAAGCTGAAACAACGTGAATTGGTACTGAACCAACGCCAGGAGGAAATCCAACGCAAAAAACTGGAAGCAGAAGCGGTAAAAGAGAACCTGGAAGCCCAATTGGCCATCGTTGACAAGAAGAAAGAGGAACTGGAGCACATGCAACGCCAGGAAATCGAGAAACTGGAAGCCATCTCAGGACTTTCTGCCGAAGAAGCCAAAGAGCGTATGGTAGAATCCTTGAAGGAAGAAGCCAAGACACAGGCGCAATCCTATATCAATGATATTATGGATGATGCCAAACTGACAGCAAGTAAAGAAGCCAAACGTATCGTCATACAGTCTATCCAGCGTGTGGCAACAGAAACCGCCATTGAAAATTCCGTTACTGTATTCCACATCGAATCGGACGAAATCAAAGGACGTATCATCGGTCGTGAAGGACGCAATATCCGTGCGCTGGAAGCAGCTACCGGTGTGGAAATCGTTGTGGATGACACTCCGGAAGCTATCGTATTGTCAGCTTTCGACCCGGTTCGCCGCGAAATTGCCCGTCTGGCATTGCACCAGCTGGTAACAGACGGACGTATCCACCCGGCACGTATCGAAGAAGTAGTTGCCAAAGTACGCAAGCAAGTGGAAGAAGAAATCATCGAAACCGGTAAACGCACCACCATAGACCTGGGTATCCACGGTCTGCATCCGGAACTTATCCGTATTATCGGTAAGATGAAATACCGCTCTTCTTACGGTCAGAACCTCTTGCAGCATGCCCGCGAAACAGCCAATCTTTGTGCTGTGATGGCATCCGAACTTGGTTTGAATCCCAAGAAGGCAAAACGTGCCGGATTGCTGCACGATATCGGTAAAGTGCCCGATGAAGAACCGGAATTGCCGCATGCACTCTATGGTATGAAACTGGCGGAGAAATTCAAGGAAAAACCGGATATCTGCAATGCCATCGGCGCTCACCATGACGAAGTGGAGATGACCAGCCTGCTGGCTCCCATCGTACAAGTATGTGATGCCATCTCTGGAGCACGCCCGGGAGCACGCCGCGAAATCGTAGAGGCTTACATCAAACGCCTGAACGACCTCGAACAACTGGCTATGTCCTATCCGGGCGTAACGAAGACATATGCTATCCAGGCAGGACGCGAGTTGCGCGTAATCGTCGGTGCAGACAAGATTGACGATAAGGCAACGGAAAACCTTTCCGGCGAAATAGCCAAGAAGATACAGGATGAAATGACCTATCCCGGACAGGTAAAGATTACTGTTATCCGCGAAACGCGTGCAGTAAGCTACGCTAAGTAAACAAGAGAATCAAAACCATAAGAGGAGCGTTGGTATCGGACCTTCGCTCCTTTTTTTATTTTATATTGTTCCGGAGTTTGCGGAGTTTTCTTATTTTTGCCGGTATAATGCAAAAACCAAAGCCATGAAGGAGTATTTATTTGAAGTCTGCGCAAACTCCGTAGAGAGTTGCATCGCCGCCCAAGCCGGCGGAGCCAATCGGGTAGAATTGTGCGCCGGAATACCCGAAGGGGGAACAACCCCTTCCTACGGTGATATTGTCATAGCGAGAGAAGTCTTGCAAAACACTAGGTTGCACGTCATTATCCGCCCCCGCAGCGGTGATTTCCTGTATTCCCCTATCGAGCAACGTATCATGCTAAAGGACATAGACAATGCCCGCCGTTTAGGGGCAGACGGTATTGTTTTAGGCTGTCTGACGGCAGATGGAGAAGTGGATATTCCTCTAATGAAGCAGTTTATGGAAGCTGCCCAAGACATATCGGTAACTTTCCACCGGGCTTTCGATGTTTGCCGCAATCCGCAAAAGGCATTGGAAGATATTATCAGTCTCGGATGTAACCGTATCCTGACTTCCGGTCAGCAACCCACCGCCGAAGCGGGCATTCCTCTATTGAAAGAACTCCAGTTGCAAGCAGCAGGACGCATTACCTTACTCGCCGGTTGCGGAGTAAATGAGAGCAACATCGCACGCATTGCCCGTGAAACGGGTATCCACGAATTTCATTTCTCTGCAAGGGAAACCGTAGCAAGCCGTATGCAATACCGCAAAGAACGGGTACCGATGGGGGCAACCGTACAAATCAATGAATTTGAGCGAAATGTGACAACCCAAGAAAGAGTAAAGGCCACAATCGCCCAAATAACCTAATGAGATAGTACCAGAATCCGGATAGAATATAACCCACGTTACAGTCCTTCCACCGTTTTCATCAACTGTTCTCCCAAGCCTATCGTATAGCCTTGCGAAACAAACACCACCCGGTTGAATGTATCAGCAATGATAAATACCGGCAGAGTTTCCTTATGTCTTAATTTCATGGCTTCTGCAATCTGCGCTGCAATACCGTTTGTATCTATACCGTAGATAATGGTAGACGGCAAGCCTGGAAATTCATCCGGACGGAATTTCTTATATTGAGCCTCATTCGGGAAAAGCAGTACCATCTTGCGTCCCCACTTCTCCAAACCGGCCTTGAAAGCAGCAATGTCACGCAGCGCATGATTGGTAGGTTCCTGATTGACTCCCAAGATTCCAACGACAAAATATCCCCGCCGCAGGCCTCCAACAGGCTTTGCTCAGAATTCTCCGCCTGAAGCGGGGTAAAGAGAGATTCCGAATTGAAGCTGCCTATCACCTGCACCTCATCCTTACTCTCGCGCATCACCAACTCAAGCCGGGTGGTCTGTCCGGGATTGATACTGAATTCCGTGAGGCGGGAAAGCACACCTCCGCTTGCCAGGCGGGTTCCGGTTACCAGGAGGTAATCGCCGGCATCCAGCACCGTACCTTTCTTCAACAGGCTGCTCCAGGTAGTGCCGCTGCCCATATCGAGATCGCCCTCATCGTAAGACAGCAGTTGCAACCTGCCTTGCGGAGTCACTTTCGAAAGGGTGAAATGAGAGTAATATTTAGGATCGTCCAAAGACTTGACAGGCGAATATTCAGCAACCAGCCGGCCTTTCTGCGGAACAAGTTCCTCCATAAATACAGTATCCTTACAGTCCAAATCCACATCCAGCGCACCCTCTTCTTTCATCAGTTGCACCTTGCCCGTCACCTCGTCTATACGTGCAGGTATGCCCATGCTGCGCGCCATGGATACAAAGAAAATATCGCGGCTGTGTGCATCTGCCAACCGTGTCCTCCACACACCTTCGGGAGATATGGGGTCACCTCCCAAATTGCAATGCTTATCCACGCGGATGTTCCCTGCTACCCACTCCACCAGCTTCATCGGTTGCGCTACATAAGCCTCCGCATCTTCCTTTGAAACCACCTTCCTGAAGAAAGCCTTGTACGGAGTCAGCATTTCATTACTTACGCGCGGATTGCGTACATACTTGCGGAAATACTCCGCACTGGTACGCACATTGGACAACATATGGTCTATCAGTACTTCCAGCCTGACATCCCGAAGGTCTTTTGCCGAAATCCGTTGCAACAGGTCGATACCGCCCTTCTTCGACTTTTCGGAACGAAGGCGGGTCATGAAATCGCAGATAACCTTGTGGTTGCCGCGGGAAGCTACCAATATTCCGGCAACCACATCCTCATCCAACTTGTACCGGCGGGCAAAAGCACGCGCCGCATCCTCCGTCATAAACGTTGCCGTATAGGCATTGCGAATAGAATCTTCCTGCGCCAGCCTTCTGTCGTTCTCCGCACGCTGTTCCAGGGTTACCTCAGGCAGATTAGCTGTTTCCGACGGCGGTACGATATCCATATCTATGGCAAATGAGTCACCTTCCTTTTTATCAAGTTTCACCGTCAGTTCCGACTGTTTGCCGAAAGAAAGTCTGGCAAAGCCGAAATGTCCGTCTTTCGATGCCCACACCAACATATCCCCTTTACCGGCCGTCAGCCCGCAAATGCCGCTGGCAGAGGTGTATTTGGTGGCTACTGTATAAAATTCCGCATAATTGTATAGCTTGAATTCCACACAAGCACTGTCCACAGGAACACCGCCGGCATCCACTACGGTTACGGAAGCCTTTGCAGTAGGCGCGTAGTTGCCAATCACATTGATTTCAGTATAGGTAGGGGTAACGGACATTACCTCTTCCGCTCCCTCATAGCGTCCGAATACTTTTGTATGCATCAGCATTCCCCGGCTTGCGGGCGCGTTGAACCAACCAAGGTTGAGTACCGGTTCGGGTTCGCAGGCTCCAAGAAAATACCATTTCCCGTCTGCCCATGCTTCTACCCACGCATGATTGTCGTCGGTATGCGCCCACCGCGGAGTATATACCTGTCGTGCAGGAATGCCCACCGAACGGAGAGCGGCAACCAGAAATGTGGATTCCTCGCCACAACGGCCGTAAGCAGTACGCACCGTTGCCAGCGGTGAACTTGTACGGGCATCGGAAGGTGTGTAAATGGCTTTTTCATGACACCAGTGGTTCACCTCCAGAATGGCATCCTGCAGGGAAAGCGTTTTTACCCGATCCTTCAATTCCTTGTAGAATACGACACGCGCGCTGTCCAAATGCTCATTGTTCACCCGCACCGGAAGAACAAAATGCCGGAATATATCTTCGGGAATACGCTTTCCCCACGGCATTTCATCGGCAGCCTGCTGGGAAGCGCGCACATTCATCAGATGAAACTCCCCTGAATAATCTGCAATATCCGCCAAAGGCATGTAGGCATAAAGAAATTCCAGCGCCTCACGCTCATAATCACTGAGAGAGGTATCGAATATGGCAAATAAGTCTCCTTGCGGCATCAAAGCTTTTTTCTGTTGGAAGTCTCGCTCCACACGCGAACGGTAAGAAGCATCCGTCATGAAATGAGAGTCACCGCAAGCAGCCAGCAGACATAACAGACAGCCTTAGCTTGATATATTTCTATCGTGTTTTTCAGGACGGCGCTTGTAACTCAAACTTTCGTCATACAATGTATACAGGCTTACTTTGTCATTGATAGTATAGTTCAAGTAGTCGGCATTGACGCTTAACTCTCTTCCTTTCTTGCCTATATTGGATAGTGTGTAGTGCAGATTGGCATTATAGCAGTCATAGTTGACGTTTGAATGGGTGTTTGTTTCATATTGTTTTAGTTGCCGGTTTGTTTCCTTGTGCAAAACGCTTGTTCCGGCAGTGCTGTTTGCATCAGGCTGCATATTGGTGTATGAAAATATGGCTCCTAATGATGAGTTTTCCGTAGCAAGGTATTCAAGCCCAGCTGTTGCCACAACATAATTGTTAGATTTATGCATATTATTGGTTGTGTTCCATGTCTCGGAAGGATAGTCGATACCTTTTTTCACTGTCTGACTGCATGGTGCCAAAGCCTACCCCCGCATTCATATATGCCTCCACTTTATTCTGCTTATATTGCAGGCTGATGCTCGCATCATCATATACAGATTTTCTGACAGACAATTTGTTTGCGGCATTGCCCCCTATAAAATTATTTCTTTGTTTTTTCGTGACAAAGTTAATCACTCCAGCACTACCTTCAGCAGAGTACTTGGCAGGTGGAGTAGTCATTACTTCTATCTGCTTTAAGTTGTCGGAAGACTGGGCGGTCAGATAAGCAACCAAGCCTTTCATGTCCATATTCATCTCTCTCTTCCATTCAGCAGAAAGATAATTTTTCCTTTGTTAAGCATGCTAATGTCATCATCTTGCACCAATATACCAGGTGTATGTTTCAATACATCCATAAAGTTAGTAGCAACAGTATTCAACTTGTCGGCATTAAGCACCACACGATCTATCTCGTCGTATAAGAGGTGTTTTTGCGGTTACAACCACTTCGCCTAAAGCAATGTCTTGCCTGCTGAGCATTATAGCCACGGATATGTCTTTGTCGGCTTTCAACTGCTTTGTATAGTTAGCATAACCGATACACGAAACCTGCAAGATATATGTTCCGGAAGTTAGGTCATTCATATTGAAGCAGCCCAGCGAATCACTGATACAACCAGTTATGATATTCCCTTGGTTGTCTTTTAATACGACTGTTGCCATATCTACAGTCGCATTTTGGGTGTCTGTAACTTTGCCATATAGCCTAATTTGCGCACTGGATGTATTCGCCATAAAGACCGCTACAAAAAGTATATAAAGAAACTTATCCATTGTATTTTAATTATCTGTTTTGTTTTTTTGAATTCAATCCCGCTCGTATCGCTTTTTCAGATCCCGTGCCTTTGCAGTCAGATTTAGCATTCTTACTGTTCATGCCCAATTATAAATCTGTCGATGGCTATCGTTTACCTTGTAAAGGTAACAGAAAAAAAAAAGAATCTTTTTAATGATAATTTCAAATAAAAATATAGCGCTGCATTGAATTGGCAGTATTTTAACTTGTAGCTACCAAGAATTTGATATAATTTTGTTGATAAAGACATTCAGCTATGATAAATTCTGATTCTAATATCATTTTAAAATATAGAGGCAATGGAATTGGATATTACTCAATGTCTGATGATTATATTACTATTGGACAATTGGCTTCACATGACGAGAGTGAGGTAGAAATACATGAACATGAATTCTATGAGATTGTAAAACTATAAATAATATGAGCAAGCTACTTATAATAGCAACTATCTTTTGCTTTACCTCCTTATCAGCACACGGTCAGGATGTTGTAAAAACAAATCAAACTGACAGTTTGGACATTATCGGTTTGTATGAGAACTTACCAGAAATAATGGTAGTTGGAGAACGCCCTATCGTAAAATTGGAAGATGGTAAATTATCCTATAATATACCTATATTATTAGAGCGTATTCCTGCCGATAATGCATTTGATGCCTTAAAAACATTCCTGGTATCAATGTAAAAAACGAAAATGTTGATTTTGCAGGACAACCGCTTACGCTTATCATTGATGGAAAGATAAATGCAATGAGTTACCAGCAAAGTAGTGGACCGATTAAAAAATGATACCTGCCGAACAGATAGAAAAAGTAGAGTTCATGCTTTCCACACCTGCACGTTATCATGTGCGTGGAGCTTCTTTGAATATTATAACCAAGCGTCATAAAGGGAACAAGCATTTTTCAGGACAAGTACAAGGTGGCTACACACAAAGTAAATACGCAGCGGGTGAAGCGAAAGGAAATATTCTGTATTCCAATAATAAATTGACTATTGATGCCAGCTATTCTTATACAAATATAAATGCCTATGCCGAAGCAGAACATGAAGCACATCATCCGTTGAATAATGAAAAGTTGCCTATTACGATCTCACTACAAATAGAAACAAAGGACATTCCCATCAGTATCGTACAGGCATTGATTATCAGTTTACTGCTAATCACGCCTTGAATGTTGCCTATACAGGAGGTTGGACATCTTATAAATCAAACAATAATACAACAGGCAATAGCATTGCGAAACAATCCAGCGATGGACACAACTATCTGCATAATGTTGATTTATATTACAATCTTCCGTTCGGTTTACAGATTACAGCAGTTTACACGCATTATGAAGCTCCCAAAGACCAATTGCTTGACGGAAAACTGTATGAGACAGAAAAGAACCTTGTGGCAAGTAGTAGACAGAAGATCAACAAATGGATGGTTGCTGCCGACCAAATGCACTCTTTACAAAACGGATGGGGACTTTCGTATGGCGTAAAGGCCCAGTTTACAAACAATAACAGTTTCCAAGCCACCCAAACCGCAGATGGAGAAGTATTGCCAGAAGCTACAAGTAGTGTTGATATTGATGAACGTATCGTCAACACCTATTTCGGGTTCAATAAGCAAATAGGAAAAAATATATCTATTGATGCTTCGGTTGCTGCTGAGAACTTTCATACCCCACAATGGAATGAGTGGAGGGTTTATCCGACTGTAAATGCCATTTGGAATGTAAATGAGCATCATTTATTTAATCTGTCTTTTAGTTCCAATGCCGAATATCCAAGTTATTGGAGTACAATGAATAGCATTCACTGCTCTTCCACCTATTCGGAAATTTGGGGAAATCCCAATCTAAAGCCGACAAGCAGCTACAATTTTTCATTGATGTGGCAGTTAAACAGACGTTATACTTTCGTGGCATTTGCAAACTTCAAACCTAACTTCTCCGCACAATTACCTTACCAGCCGTCTGACCGTTTTGCTGTAATCATGAAAGAGGTAAACTTCAACCACAGAAATACATATGGAATTCAGGCATCCGCACAATTTTCAGCTGGACAATGGTTGAATGGAAACGTTTTTATAGTGGGGCAATACATCCAAGATAAATGTGACGATTTTTTCGACTTACCATTTAACCGTAGTAAATTCAGTGTCATTACAGGAGGTATGGCATCATTCCTTTTAAACAAACAAGCGTAATCTCAGATTTATTCTAAATCCATTCTTTCAGTCCAATGCAATTCAAGGTGTTTATTGTTGAAAAAATCTCTTTAAACTCAATGCTTCTTTGCGTTGGGCATCTGCTGATGACAAGTGGAACGTTGTCCTTTCGGGGAATAATCTTACAAACAGCAGATTCAAGCTCCATTCAAACTATGAGAATCAAGACTTTTCCATGAATGTTAGTCAAGATTGGATAACGGCAAATCTCTCTGTAATATTTAAATTCGGAAATTACAAGCGTAAAAACATTAAAGAAGTAGATACTTCAAGAATGGGGTATTAAGAAATTCAAATATTGATATAGAATTAGGGTGATATATGCAATTTTCTCCCTAATTCCATGCCTTTGCATTAAGAATTAGGGTATTGAGGCAAAAGTTGTGAAGGATACTGCAAGTAATACCGTTGCTAAATCATTACCTCAAAAACAGGTACTTCTCCTAAAGTACTTTGTGCAAGACTCTAACGAGAGTTTTCCGGAATTACGCAATATATTTGTAATACATAGATGGCAAAACAAGGTATTTTTCAAGAAAATGAAGAAAAAAACGCAGATTTCTATGTTATAAAACATATTTCTCATAAACATTTTGTATCTTTGCAGCGTTAATAAGAGAGAAAACAATAAAAGATGTTCAACCGCTTTCCGAAACGCGGAAAGCAAAAAAAGAAGACGATTATGAAAAAGAATGAAAATGAAATTTTTATGTTACAGTACCGTATCAAACGCTATCAGGCAATGGGTAACGGAACTATGTGCCAAACTTTAAACGGCAAACTGCAAAAACTGCTTGCAAAGCAAGCTGCCATGACCATGTAAATTACACCTTTAAATAAAATGAACGGGGGCGGGAAATCTTCATTTCCTGCCCTCTTCTTTTACAAGCCTCCTGCCTATACGGGATAATAGGATGTTATGATTCCACAATATCTTTTCCGAAAGGCGCCAACGCCAAAGCGGCAAGTTTGAAATGCTGCATCCCGAAAGGAATACCGATGACAGTGATACACAGCAATACGCCGAAGCCCAAATGCGAAAGGCAAATCCATATTCCTCCCAGAAAAATCCACAACACATTCATCAGTATGTACAGACAGCCTCCCGAACGCTCTCCGCTGCGTACCTCTTTGCCGAAAGGCCACAGGGCAAGCCCCGCCATCTTCATTGTTTGCATACCGAAAGGAATGCCGACGATTGTAATCATCATCAGCAAACTGGCAATCATATACTCCACGGCAGTAAGTATACCGCCGAACACCAGCCATAAAACATTCATCAGACAACCCATTGCATTACATTTTTACGTTCTACATTGCAAAGATACCATTCTTTTGGTCTTAAGCGAATAATAAGAATTTATTTATATCAGGAACGTGTCTTTTATTCATCTAATTCCCAGTCACTAAATTCAAAACTCAGCTGTTCCCAAACACCTTTTTCATCACTTTCTTCACGAGGGTTGGATACGGAAAGGCCTATCAGACGGATAGGATGATGTTCGTAATCAACCTCCCTCAACAGTTGTTTCGCCAACGGCAGGATCACATCAAGTGCCGTCAATTCCTTGGACTGCGTAACGCTGCGGGTTATCTGGCTGAAATCGTGAAACTTGATTTTCAGCGTCAGCGTATTCCCCCGGAAGTTCTTATGTTCCAGACGGGTTACCAGTTCCACCGCAGTATGATACAACTCGATAATGACCGACGACCGCCGGTTAATATCCTTCTCCAAAGTATGTTCACACCCCACAGACTTACGAATGCGCACCGCTTCTACAGGACGGAGATCTATCCCGCGCGCAAAATCATAATAGATGTTCCCCACCTTACCAAACTCGCGCAACAGCATCGCTTGCGAACAGGCACGCAGTTGCCCGCCGGTATGTATCCCCAAAACATGCATCTTCCTTGCCGTCACCGGACCCACTCCCCAGAAACTCTCTATCGGCAGATGTGCTATAAAATCCAAAGCCTGGTCGGGATGAATGGTACACAAACCGTCGGGTTTACGGTAATCGGATGCTATCTTGGCAAGAAACTTATTGTAGGAAACTCCGGCAGAGGCCACCAGACTCAGCCACTCGCGCACTTTCCGTTTGATTTCTCTGGCTATATCCACAGCCAGAAGAATACCCGGCTTATTTTCCGTCACATCCAGAAACGCCTCATCCAAAGAGATAGGTTCTATGACATCCGTATATTCATGGAATATCTCATGAATTTGACGGGACACCGATTTATAGACGTCCATACGTCCCGGAATAAAAATAAGCTGCGGACACAGCCGTTTTGCCTTCTGTGACGACATTGCCGAACGCACCCCGAACCGACGGGCTTCATAGCTGGCGGCAGCTACCACACCACGCTCTTCCGCATGCCCCACCGCTACGGGTTTGCCACGCAGTTCCGGATTGTCGCGCTGTTCTACGGAAGCATAGAAAGCATCCATATCAATATGTATAATCTTACGTTCGGTCATTACCTTGCCAACTACCGATACAAAGATACACTAATTTTTGTTCATTCGCAGTATGTGCCGGTAGACATAAGCAAAAGCGGGAATGAGGAATAAATCTGCAAAAATCCAGGCAGTCGGGTCACCGAAGCAAACAGCGATATAGCCGAACGCCGGAACTGCCAGCAAACTGATCAGGATACGGGCTATCATTTCGGAAACACCCGAAAGCATAGCCAGATTGGTATAACCTACTCCCTGAATTGTATAACGCAAAATACAAAGCAAACCAAGTATCGGGAAGAAAGAGACAGATATATGCAGGAAAAGCTCCGCATCTTTCAGAATTTCCACTTCCGAAGCCTCTACAAACAATAGAGTAAACGTTTTGGCTCCAACCATCAGCACTGCAAAAGTGAACGCCCAGTAGACTATCATCATCAGCGCGCTTGCCTTGACACCCTGCCATATACGTCCGGGCTTGCCTGCACCGTAGTTTTGTCCGCTATAAGTGGCCATCGCCATACCCAAGCTCTCGAAGGGACACATAAAGAACATCTTGATACGCATGGCAGCCGTAAAAGCCGCTACACATGCCGTGCCCAACGCATTGTTGGCACTCTGCAGCATGATACTGCCGATGGCCGTAATGGAAAACTGCAATCCCATAGGCACTCCGATATACATCAGCGTCCGTGCCAACGCACTGTCGAATTTACGTTCGGCAGGAGTAGTTCTCAGAATTTCAAAACGTTTCATCATATAGATGTAGCAAAGCACTGCCGATACTCCTTGAGAAAAGACTGTAGCGATTGCCGCTCCCGCCACACCCCAGTCCAAAACAAGGATGCAAAACAAGTCAAGCAGAATATTCAGGACGGTGGAAAAGAGCAGAAACCAGAACGGTGTCTTGCTATCACCCAAAGCACGTATAATGCTGGACAACAAATTATAGAAGAAGGTACAGGGGACGCCTATAAAAGTTACAAGCAAATAATAATAAGCTCCGGTGAAGATATTATCCGGCGTACGCATCCTGCGCAAAATATCTGCACAACAGATGCTTGTAACCACAGCAAGCACCACCGACATCACCGCAGCCAGTTGCAAGCTGACCGCCACATAACGGCGCATTGTAATATAATCCCTCGCTCCGAACTTCTGTGCCACCGGAATGCCGAATCCTCCGCAACATCCGTTGCAGAAACCGAGTATCAGGAATATGACTGATGTACTCGCTCCGACAGAAGCCAGTGCATTTATCCCCAAAAATTTACCGACAATTGCAGCATCCACCAACGAATAGGTCTGTTGCAGCAAATTACCCAACAATAAAGGCAAAGTGAAATTAAATATGAGCGGAAGAGCCCGTCCTTCCGTCATTTCTCTTGATGTTGCCATACAATCTAATCCCCGAAACTCGACGCAAAATTAGTAAAAGAAATGCTGAGGGAAATTGATACATATCAAAAGATACGAAAAACACGGAGCGTGAACAAAGAGTCGCTTACAACCCGGTCGTTTTCTTCAGTACGGAGCTGTGAGCCAGATAGTCGGGAGCCTCGGCATAGATATACATCACGCTTCCCCCTTTAATGGCGTCGATAATAGGGCGGCTGAGTTTTTGCGGAACAGCCGGACAACCGAAACTCCGTCCCAAACGCCCTCCCCTGCTTGCAACCGAAGGATCGGCATAAGCAGCTCCATGTACCACAATGGCACGCTCGCGGGCACGGTCGTTAATACCTTTTTCCAATCCGTTCAGGATGAGGGAATATCCGTTCCTGCCTTGATAGGTTGTTTCTGTCAGATAGAATCCCAGGGAACTTTTATAAGATCCGTATTCATTGGAAAATGAAGTGGCATACTTGTCGCCGCTGTTTTTTCCGTGCGAGACGACCGATGAGAAAAGCAGCCTGCGCTGCTTCATATCGAACACGAAAAGACGCTTCTCGGTAGAAGGACGTGAAAAATCAATCAGAGTCAGTACATCCCGTTTACGGTCTGCTATTTTATGATAGCCCGTTACTGCCTGGCGGAAAGCTTTCCAACTCACTACCCCTTCCAATTGCATGGAACGATACAAATCGGCACATACTGCCGATTCTGCCGCCAACGAAACATCCGGTTTATCCGTCATGCAGGTAGCAGGTCTGTTTCCCAAAAACAGGAAACAGGGAAAAAACATAAATAAAAAGGAGAGGCAAAATCTCAACATAACTATCCGACCTGAAAAATACCGGCGGCAAAGTTAGCACTTTCCACCCATACGACTATCATACAGATAGTTAAAAAGAAAGTAATCATTCGATAACAACTACTAAAGAACGCTCCGTCGGCGCCCAGTCAAATACAAACTTAGCATGTGAAGTAGCATTTCGCACACACATGTGCGAACGCGGCGTAGTACCCAGCGACCAGCTATACTCAATCATGGCTGTGCGCGGAACATTCACCGGTACTCCATGAATATAAGCTCCGTTGGTAAAACGGCTGGCATAAGGCGCATATCCGCCCGTTGCCGCAGAGCCGTCTTTCAGAAAGATCATGCGCGATTTCTTCTGTTGCAGTAAATACATGCCCAGCGGCGTTTCCTGTGCATAAGGCGGTGCATGCCGTCCTGTCGTTGCGGGATTCATGCTGCGGATTTTCCATTCACCTTTATCCATACGCTCCAACGTAGCGATATTCTGGTCAAGACGGTCTACGAAAATAACATGATTAAAGACAGTGCTGTCCGCCAGCAGCTTCAAATAACGGCGAGGAACCAGCCACTCATCCTCCAGCGTAATAGGAAGAATACGGCTGAAACCGCCTTCCTCACCCAGCAGGTAAGCCAACGTCCCATCCCTGCCATAACGTTCGGGCACCAACGTATCTCCCGGCAAATACAAGGGAACGGACTGATAACGCTCCACCCCAAGCGTATCCGCCACACGGCGATAGGCATTACGCACGAACTTACGCACCAAAGGGGCTTCCCGATTCAGATTCTTATAATTCTGCAATACCACCCACTTCACACTGTCCCGCTGCATATTCTCTATATAAGCCAGACAATTGCGGATTACATCCCATTTGAAAGAACGCACGGTATCCTTGTACGGATAGGTATCTTCCAGCGTATATGTATCGTAAAGCAAATCTTTGGTAAGCGTCACATCGGCTGCCGTCAGCAATTTCTCTCTGAAAGGCACTTCCACTACAGGCACAACAGTATCGGCAGGTTCCGATACCTGCGCAACAGAAGACGGGGTATGACCTTGCTGCCCGTTACATCCCGCAAGCACCATGCACACAGCTGCGGCAGCAAAAAGGAAGAATCGTTTCATAAAGATACATTTAAATTCGTAATCGGGTTCAACATCTTCATGAATACCTGACACCACGAACAAAGATATAATTTTTTCTTACGTCTACAACGATTCTCCCCCGATAATTGTTGTACCCCACAACGTTTTCCGGCAGGGGAATGCCTAAGTGCACGGCTGAAGTACCTTGAAGGTACAATCGGGATACCCTGAGGATACAACTGAGGTACTCTGAGAATATGACTTAGAGTACCTCAATATATGCCCGAGAAACCATAGTTTTCCCGAAACGTTCATCAATACTTACATTCTTTGATTACCTCTATCAACTTGCTGAAATCCTCCGGATACACATCTCCGATATTGCCAATACGGAATGTGTCCGCCTGCGAAATCTTGCCGGGATAAATCACGAATCCCCTTTCCTTGAGCTGTGCATAGAACGATTTAAAATCAAAATCCGCATTCGGATAAAGGAAAGAAGTTATGACGGGAGACTGTATAGCGTCGGGCAACAGAGTCTTGAAGCCGAGTGAGCGCATACCTTCTACCAATACCTCATGATTTTTACAGTATCTTTGATGACGTGCCTCTACCCCTCCTTCTTCAGCCAATTCATCCATAGCCTGTTTAAAGGCTCTCACTACATGGGTAGGCGATGTGAAACGCCACTTTCCATGTCCTTTTTCCATCGTTTCCCACTGATCGTAAATATCGAGCGAAAGAGATTTGGAAACACCCTTGCAGCGCATCAGTTCCGACTTGCGGGCTATGATAAATCCGAATCCCGGAACTCCCTGGATACATTTATTGGCGCTGCTGATAAGAAAATCAATACCCAGTTCCTCTACATCCAAAGGCACTCCGCCAAAGCTGCTCATAGCATCTACAATCAGCTTCTTTCCGTGCATCTTTACGATGTGGGCTATCTCCTTCAACGGGTTCAGCACGCCGGTAGTGGTTTCGCAATGTACCACCGATACATGCGTAATCTCCGCATTATGTGCCAGATAATCGTCTACATAGCTGACGGACACCTGCTCCGTTTCGTCAAAGGCCAGCATATCGTAGTTGATACCGTGATACTCAGCGATATTTCCCATACGGTCACCATAAGCTCCATTGCTCAAAATCAGCAGTTTATCACCCGGCTTAACGGTACTTCCTATAACGGCTTCCACACAATAGGTTCCACTGCCTTGCAGAAGAACGGAAGTATATTCATCGGGTTGCTTTGTAGCGAGTGCAACGAGGGATTTGCGTATTTCCTCTACGATATGCACATTATAATCCGCATCCCATGTACACCAATCTGTGAGCATGGCTTCTTTTACGGTTTCGGAAGTAGTAAGAGGTCCGGGAGTCAATAAAATGTAAGGTCTCATATTCTTGATAGTTTAAAGTTATTAATATTATCTATTACGGCAGGAAGTTCTTCAATGGAGTCTACTGTATAATGAGCTCCGGCAGCCAGCATACGGTTGCGGACATCCTGTTTGCGGAGCTCCAGTTCGGTAGCAGACAAAGCATTCACTTCATCCAGGGTAAGACCCAGTTCGTTACTGCCAAGCACTACGCCCACCGTCCACACTTTGGCATTCACTCCTTCTTTGATGTCGGCAATCGTGTCGCCTACCTTCACAACACAGTCCACCGAGGGAACGGCAAGTTCCGTCATATTCTTATAAATCATATAAGGAGCAGGCCGTCCTGCGGGAAGTCCGTCGGGCGTGACACAATTATCAACCACATATCCGCGGGCTGCGGCAGCCGGCAACACTACATCCATCATCGCACGGGTATAGCCGGTAGTGGAGCCTATCTTAATTCCTTGCGCACGCAATCCCGATATCGTTTCAACCACACCGGGAATAGGTGTTGCATAATCTTCCAGAGAGGCAAACAACACACGCTGAAAGTCTGCATAGCGCGCCAATATATCTTCCTCGGCATACGGGCGTCCGTATTTCTCCTGAAACTCGTTTCTTACGCGGTCTATATTGAACAAAGCGCGTATTTCCTCTACTTTGGTCAGTCCCATGTGGGCACGCGTTTCAGCAGCCGTTATCGGAGTGCCTATCGCATTAAAACTCTCAATGAAAGCGGCAACCGGAGCGAAACAGCCGTAATCGACTGCCGTACCTGCCCAATCCATAATAATACATTCAATTTTCTTCATAATTTATATCTTTGAGTTATTTCCCTATCCGTTTATTTTGCCATATCCGGAAGAAGTTCCAATGCAACACGCTTACCGGATAAACCACCCGCCGGGTGGGGAGTATCGAGTTCTTCACCGGAAACTTCCGCATATTTCTCACGACGATAACGCTGTATCAGATAAACTGCCGAACCTATAAAAGCTACACTGCATGCCATACCCACATAACCGGACATCAGATTGTAAAAGTCCAGCCAGTTGACAGCAGGATTAAAGAACTCCTTGAATATCAGCACCACCACTGTACCCGTATAACCGATGAAATCCAGTGTTATAATGAAAAAGCCCACATTCCCTTTTATCTTGAAACAAGCGATGAAACGCTCGAAAAAGAGTGTCTGGAAACTAAGGTAGACCGTGTAGAGCGACAAGCTTTGAAGGAACAGCCATGTCATGGGCTGCAATTGCAAGCAGAATAATTGAAAGCCAGAAAACTCAACGTAGCCGTACCGCAAGTGACCAGCCCCAACAGCATACACAACACCTTTATGTTGCTCCGTACTGCGGACATCAGCCCGAACATACACAGAATTATCAATGTAACCGTTGCATCCACCTTGGCAAACGCCCATGACGAGAGCCCCGCCGCATCGACATCGAGTATCTTCACCAGAAAATCTTCCTTGATATCCTGCAATACCGTAACGAACAGATTGGCAAAGAACAACATTACCAGCACAGGCATAAAGTTCTTGAATAGACTTAAACGTGCCTTACTGTCCAGGGCAACCCTTTCCGTGCGCAGTTCTTTATCTTCTTGCGTGGGTTGCGGCATCCGTGTCATCAGCCATCCCAGAAACGACAACAGCGGAAAAGCAAACGCACCGATGAAAGCGGGCATCCAGAATTCACTGATATGCAAATTATCCATCACAAAAAGTCCAATCGACTTTGCGGTCCCGAACTGATAGCGATGCTCAACCCCATAAGACTTGCCAGTAAATCCGTGACACGACGCCCTTCCAGAAAACTGAAAATCACTCCCCACATACACCCTAAGGAAAGCCCGTTGAAAAACAGGGCAAATACATTGAACGGTTGCGGAAGCGCTCCGAAAAGTACAAGGGAAAGTTCGGCAACAGCCACTGACAGGATAATGAACTTCAAGCGGTTTTCCTTCTTCAACTCGGAAATGACCTTGATACCTATCAGTTTGGAAATAAAATAGCCGGATATCTGTACAATGCTGGTTGCAGTCTTATAGTCCATACCGAAAAAATCGAGTCCGTCAAACGTAGCCGCTGTAAATGGTTTACGCAATGCATACACCAAAGAATAAGAGAGCAAAGCAGCTCCACCCGCCCAAAGAATGAATAAGGCATCAGATAAATTCTTATTGGAAACTGTGAGTTTCTTTTTTACCGATTATCGCATTCATGACATCTATCTTGTTTTTGATTCCGGCAGCAAAAGTAAGGCGGTATTTTAACAGCAAAAATGAATTCCCATTATTAATAATATTCATGAAATCAACATTTTATAATGTAACATTAATGCAATATTAATGTAATGAAAGCATAACATCCCACGGCTTTCTTTGCAGACATTTTGAATAAAGAGCCATTATATCACAACGACATGAACGAACTGCCTGAAATATACAGACGCATTGAATACCTGCGCAACAAAGGTGTAAAGATGAAAGAGATAGCCGACCATACCAATATGGCGGCAAGTGTACTGTCCTCGCTCTACTCAAGCGTATTGCCTACCTATATCGGATGCATTAAAAAAGGGAATAATGAAGAAGAAGCATTGGACTACGCCCTGTCGCAAGTGAACAATGTATCGAAAAAACACCTTCTCGGCAATCTGAAAGAGTTAAAAGAACAGTTGTATGCACTGGAGCCTGCGGTTGCCACCGGACAGAAAGAGAATCCGTTTCTGGACATGTTGTCGGAAGAAATGCTCCGTTCCGTACAAGACGCATATAACTACAGCGGCATATACATCAGTTACAGCCTTTCCTCTTCGACCAATGCCCTGAAAGTAGAGCCTTATCTTATTACAACATCCGAAAACAACGGCTATGTGAAAGTCGTACACATGAGCGCCTACAATACCACCCATTTCGGAACAGGTATTTTCAGCAACCACCAGAACTCCTACATCATATTCAATGAACGGGAGTCACCGCAAATGGCACTGTTCACAATCTACCTGCAACTGCCTATGTACGATTTTCCGCATATGCTCAAAGGGCTTTACCTCTGTCTCGACTACAACCGCAACCCGATAGCCCGAAGAATACTGTTTATCAAACACTCGGACAGCACCGGCATGGACGACTTCCTGGAACTGAAAGGCACTATCATCCCCAAAGAAGAGCTGACGGAAGAACAGATACCTTATTATAACTATACCTGCCAGCCGGGCGATTATATCAAAACCTGCTCCGTTCCTTCTCCTTTGTTCAACGAAAAAGATTTGGAAAGAGAAAAAAAGATGCTGGAAATCTGAGCATTGCCCGCAACAGAGCGACTTTGCAACCTGGTTGCATTCCCTATTATCTACCTTTGCATCAAAAACAAGAGATAATATGGGAAACAATAATTGTACATGTTGCTGTGCACACGGTAACGCACAGCCAGACAAACAACCGGAACACACCGGTTTCTTAAAGGAATACGGGAGAATCCTGCTTTCGGCCTCCCTGCTTTTCAGCGGAATCATCATGAAAGCTACAGGTATGGGATTCTTCGCAGATAACACTGTTATGTTTGCCTGGTACCTGGCGGCATACCTGCCTGTAGGCCTGCCCGTACTGAAAGAGGCATGGGAAAGCATCCTGCAAAAGGACATTTTCAGTGAATTCACACTGATGTCCATCGCTACATTAGGAGCTTTCTATATCAAGGAGTATCCGGAAGGCGTAGCCGTAATGCTGTTCTACTCACTGGGAGAGCTATTTCAGGAAAGGGCGGTGAGTAAGGCAAAGCGAATATCAGCGCACTGATTGACGTACGTCCGGAAACAGCAACGGTCATCAAAGGCAATGAGGCCGTTGTCACATCTCCCCGCCACGTACAGACGGGCGACATCATCGAAGTAAAAACCGGAGAACGTGTTCCGCTGGATGGAAAAATGCTGGATGAAGCTGCCGCCTTCAACACTTCCGCACTCACAGGCGAAAGCATACCGCGCACCATCCGTAAAGGCGGGGAAGTCCTTGCCGGAATGATTTCCACGGATAAGGTTATCAGGGTGGAAGTAACACGGCCTTTTGAGAAGAGCGCGCTCTCACGTATACTGGAACTGGTACAGAATGCGTCCGAACGTAAAGCACCGGCCGAACTATTCATACGCAAGTTTGCCCGCGTCTATACGCCGATTGTAACCGGACTGGCGGCATTGATCGTGCTGCTCCCTTTCCTCTATTCATTGGCAAACGCGCAGTTTTCGTTTATCTTTAACGACTGGATGTATCGGGCACTTGTATTTCTGGTTATCTCATGCCCCTGCGCCCTGGTAGTAAGCATTCCTTTGGGATATTTCGGCGGCATCGGTGCCGCATCCCGTCTGGGAATACTGTTTAAAGGCGGCAATTACTTAGATGCCATTGCCAGAATCAATACGGTGGTCTTCGACAAGACGGGCACGCTGACCAAAGGAACGTTTGAAGTACAGTCTTGCCATACCCCGCAAGGCATATCCGAAGAGAAGCTGCTTCAAGTCATAGCTTCTGCGGAACAAAACAGTACACACCCCATAGCCAAAGCTATCACCGGGTATGCAAAGCAAAGGAATATACTCTTGTCTCCGGCAACAGAAGTTACAGAAATTGCGGGCCGCGGACTCGAAGCAAGGATAGACGGACAGCGTGTCTTGGCAGGAAACACCCGCTTATTGTCCGAATATAAGGTGGAATACCCGCAGGAATTATCCGAAATCACCGATACGGTGGTAGTCTGCGCCATAGGTTCAGCCTACGCAGGTTATCTGCTGCTATCCGATACACTGAAAGACGATGCCTGTACAGCCATAGAAGAGCTGAAAGCTTTAAATATCAATAATATTCAGATATTATCGGGAGACAAGCAGGCAATTGTCACTAACTTTGCAGAGAAGTTAGGGGTGGCGCAAGCGTATGGCGACCTGCTGCCCGACGGTAAAGTAGAGCACATAGAGGAACTGAAACGAAACACTGCCAACCGGATAGCCTTTGTAGGCGACGGCATCAACGATGCTCCCGTCCTTGCCCTCAGCCATGTAGGTATCGCAATGGGCGGACTGGGCAGCGACGCAGCCATCGAGACTGCCGATGTCGTAATACAAACCGACCAGCCCTCAAAAGTAGCTACTGCCATTTGTGCCGGCAAGCAGACACGCCGGATTGTATGGCAGAACATTTCGCTGGCTTTCGGAGTTAAACTATTGGTACTGGCTTTAGGCGCCGGCGGACTGGCTACCCTGTGGGAAGCTGTCTTTGCAGATGTCGGCGTGGCTCTTATCGCCATAGTAAATGCCATCCGCGTACAGAAACTGATAAAATAGAAAGGGAAAAGCATATGAAAGAAAAGGATTATTTAGCCTTGTTGGCAAAGAGAGAGATACAGCCCACTGCCATACGCATATTAGTATTGCAGGCCATGCTCAAGGCAGGACGCTCCGTCTCTTTACTCGATTTGGAAAATATGCTGGATACGATTGACAAATCCTCTATCTTCCGCACCATCACCCTTTTCCTTTCTCACCACCTGATACACAGCATCGATGACGGGACAGGTTCTTTTAAATATGCGGTATGCAGTGCAAGCTGCTCTTGCGAAGTCAACGACCTGCACACTCATTTTCATTGCGAGAGTTGCAACAAGACATTCTGCTTCCAGAATATCCCTACACCGGTAGTACAAGTACCGGAAGGGTTTACGCTGAACAGCATCAATTATGTACTGAAAGGGCTTTGTCCGGAATGTACGGCAAAAGACAAGCAGAAACAAAATTTCAAGACGCAATGAAGAAAACAGTATACCTGTCGCTTATGAAGATTATATTATCTCCCTGCATTCTTTTGTAATCTAAAGTATTTTGCCTATCTTTGTAAGAATCAATATATTAAATAATGACAAATAGCAACGAAAATCAGATAATCCGTTTTGACTGGGCGATGAAGCGCCTGCTCAGGAACAAGGCTAATTTCAGTGTCCTGGAAGGTCTGCTCACTACGTTATTGGGTGAAAAGATCATTATCCGGCGGCTTCTTGAGAGCGAAAGCAATCAGGAGGACGAGTATGACAAGTATAACCGCGTCGACATGCTTGCCGAGAATTCCAAAGGTGAGCTGGTATTGATAGAGGTACAGAACAATAATGAATATGCCTACTTCCAGCGTATGCTGTTCGGCACTTCCAAATTAGTGACCGAGTATATCAATAGAGGAGAAAGCTATGACAAGTCCGCAAAGTCTATAGCGTTAATATCGTCTATTTCTCTTTGGGACATGAAACTGATTTCGTTTATCATGGAAAGACGGAGTTCAGAGGTATCCACACCAATGACCTTCTTGAACTCACCCCCTTCCAAAAGCAGACATTCAAGGTGGATACGGTGAGCCAGTTATATCCCGAATATTATATTCTGAAAGTAAACGATTTCAATCAGGTAGCCAGGAGTCCTTTGGAAGAATGGATTTATTATCTGAATACCGGGGAGATACCTTCTACAGCTACAGCTCCCGGTCTGGAAGAGGCCCGTGAGAGGTTGAAACTGGACAGCATGACCAAGGATGAGCTTGCTGCGTATTACCGCCACTTGGATAATATTGTAATCCTTCGTGACAATATCAATACCGAACGTGAAGAAGGAAGAGCTGAAGGCAAAGCCGAAGGTGAGGGCAGAGCCGAGGGTAGAGCTGAGGGTAGGGCCGAAGGTATTGAAGAGGGGTTGAATAAAGGATTGGCAAAAGGTCATAAAGAAGGAGTAAAAGAAAGTGCCCGTAATTTGAAAAAATTAGGTGTGGCTATTGAGGTCATTTCACAAGCTACCGGATTATCTAAAGAAGAGATTGAAATATTATAAAACGTTTTTTGAAAAGAGAACGTATTTAAATACACAAAAAGTAAAGCCACTGAAAAAACAGCGGCTTTACTTTTCAATTTGTGGAGCTGGAGGGAATCGAACCCTCGTCCAAACGAGGAAATCATAAGCTTTCTACATGCTTATCTTTGCCTGATTTTTCGTGCAACGGCAGAACCAAAGCCATCAACCGTTGCCTTATCCTCTAAATTTTCACCCGCGCCACGAGGCTGGCACGAACTATCCCCGATTTGACTGCACCACTTGGCCGGAATGCTTCGGAGCAACAGCTTCCGAGTGATGTCCCGTCCCAACACCTTGTGTCGGGATTAAGCTAATCTACTATACTTCGATTAAGCAGCAAGAGCAAATTGTCTTTCGCCAGATAAAATTT
>VOFI01000808.1_pt1 | contig 51723 bp, 56 predicted proteins | sample 5384131 | NCBI WGS metagenome assembly VOFI01 (sample SAMN12384728, study PRJNA508395) | human gut metagenome | isolation source: healthy gut H | host: Homo sapiens
AAACATCCATCATCTTCCGGGTATTGATAGCGGCCTCCCCCACTTCTTGATTCTCCATCTGCTCGGCGGAGATCACGCCTAGCTCCTGCCGGTGGATCACCTTGTCCGGCCGTATGCCGTCGGCCACCTTCAAGATGACATCCAGCGCCTCGTCCGTTTGCAAATAAGGAATGGAAATCTTGAATAAGGTAGGCTGCACGCCCTCCAATACCACGGAACGCTCCGCATCTACCACCTCCCGTACATTCGTGTTCTCCTGTAACTCAAACTGCTCCCGCAGATATTTGATACGACGCAGCTTACGGGTAAAACCCACCTGCGTACGGATCTGGTTCAAGTAATCAATGATATCCTGTTGGGAATGGATCAAGCTATGGCCAGCGCTCAATAACTCCGTCTTCAACTCACGGGCGATCGTCAACAGCTCCTCGTCCGGGACTTGGGCGAAAAAGGGAGTCCGTTCCCGATCCAGCAGCTTCTCCACTTCCACGATCAGGCGGTTGATCTCGATTCGTTTAGCGTCCAGATTCTCCAGTTTGGCGATCTTCACCTTATAGCTCGGCTCGTTCTTGAACGCATTTTGGGACCAGATGACAAAAAGTAAATCATCTGTCCAAAAAATGTGTTTTCCTGTAAAATATATGTCTAAGGTAATTTTCATACTTCTTCTAAATGGCGGTTGTTGACATTTGCTTGAGTCTTCTTACAATTTGCAGCGGAGATAGTTTTGGTTCACTGCATATCATCATGTGTATATGGTCTTTGTCTGTTTCCATGACCTCAATATCAAAAAATCGGAAAAGTTTGATATCTTCTGCATGATTTGCTTCATGTCATATTCCACTGATCCAATTAGTAACTTTTTTTCTGTATTTGCATACCGGTATCATGTGGTACTTGATGAGAAACTTAGAGTGGTTCTTTTGAAATGTATTCTTTCTGTATCATTGTTTTGTTTAAAATCGTTAGATTTCCATGCATGTTACGAGTCTACAAACAGGGGAATTCATTCCTGGTATGGCGTAAATCTCATTAAGACAGGACGTTTTTGCCCCAAATGTGGTACGCACCACGACCGGGGACTTCAATGCAGCTTGCAACATAAAGGAATTTGGCTTGAAAAGCCCTACCCACGGAGCGTGTGGGGAAAGTCAAGCCTGTGGACTGTCCCCTTGTAGATGACCGACCCTTCGCATCCTAAAAAGCAATGGCAAAGAAGCAGGAAAAGAGAGGGAGGTATTGGTTTCTTCGAAGCCGCTAAATCGTTAGTTTTGCGGCAGTTCACACCCGAACCATCTTTATGAGCAATTGGTAACTACCTATGTGTTGTAGAATACTTCACTCCCCTATATAAGAAGAGTGAAGCCACTCCTACTCTTACCAAAAATGAATGATGACCAGAACAGCGGTTCATCCTGGGTATGCTTGTTTCATCTGATCCCGAGCCGAATCAAATGCCTGATAAACGCCAAGTGTTTCCGGCAGCCACCCGATGGTAGAAATGTGTGTCATGAACTGTTCGGCGGCGCTATCAATGATTTTGCAAAGACTCATCACTATGAGTTTTGTGGCCCCTGCCAGTTTAAAAAGCCCGTTACGGCATACACCATCGCCAGTTCACATCTCCCAAACCGGTATCACCGGGCAGACAGCACCACCACTTCAAATACTTTTTGAATTTACAGTTGGCAGCCTCGTCAGCAGGTCAAGATGCCGTCATCCAGATTCACTCCGATTTCGGGTTCTTAAAACCTCTATTGGCACCGCTCAGATTGACTTCCTGTCCAAATCATCACATAATAAAAACCCATGTGTCGTGCAAATGGAACAGATTAACCTCTTTCCACGTCATAATCCATGAACTGCCAAGTTTCCGTTGCCTTATCTTTGGTATAAATAGCCACATCGAATCAGGGTTTCCCAGAAAGGCAATTTCCTACAATCTCCATCTCCCGTGCTGTACCGGGCAGAAGGGCCCCAGTGGTTGCCTCTCCAGATTAGTGGCCAGTACGAGGAATTATCCTGCAACTGCTGGGAATAATCAATATCACCGAACATAACCACGGTTTTAGTTTAAGTGCAGGCTGCAATTAAGATCCATCAGAACAGGAATTGCACGCGATGGGCGAACCTGGTTAGTCCGTGTCCATCATCATGGAATGGTTTTCGATAGCCACCTTGTGCAATCTACCGGAGAAAAATACACATCAGTATAACCATCAGTGAAAGGTAACAATTTAGACCATACAATGATAAGAAATCTGCAGATTGATAGCACTTCTTCAGGTCTATGTTGAATAAAAGCACTCAACTCCTTCTCATTAAACAGTTCGACATAGATCGGTTCATTAGTCTTTTTGAATACGAATGCCCACCTTGCAAACGCCAGTTGAGAATCACTCATAAGACGAAATCAATCAGCAGCTGCTTGTCCGATAAACCATTCTTTACCTCCAGTCCAACTAACATCCATTTCCTTTGGAACTGTTTGAACTCCACAAAATCGTTATTCAGCTTACGTTCCAATTCACTATCTCATTTCTCAATGCAACAATTCTGACGGAATCACCCGTATTCATCAACGCATTCAGCCAGTTCTTTTTGTTCTTTCAATTTTACATACAGTTCCTGCGCCTCTGGATTACTTTGCCATAGATCTAATTACAGAACCTGTTTTTATACAAAGCCCCTTGAAAAACAGAGATGACTCAGCGGCCAAAGCTTTGTCCCTAGATTGCAATATCGAATCATGTGAGAGGGACAGTTCCTCAATATAATATATCCAGTACTCCGTTCTGCATCATTCAATCCGATGAAATCATTCAATATCTCTTCTTTATACATCGTATTTCTTAGCTGACCATATTCTATATTTATCAAATTCGATCTTGCATACATGTCACCATTTTTGTAATAGTAGCGATCGCTGATAATAATCCAGCTTTCCACTATCCTTAAAATACTCCCCAGCATTTTTTTGATAGAGATTGTCAGCCTTCTTGTATTACTGCCCTTCGCAGGATGCCAAATCCGCTCCATTATATAAAACAACATGCGGCTTTCTTTATCGTTACGATTCTTTGTAATTCGTCGTTCTTTAATAGACAGGTAATCAGCCTGAGAGATTGCTAAGCATAGATATAATCATAGGATGTTGATTACTTTGGAGATTCCAATGCACAAAGGATAGTTCACATTACCACTCAGATATTCCTCCTAATCTCAACAACTTTCTCATTGGGATTCTCTTTCATCATAATTGCAACGATGGATTCCCATAACCGTAGCTGCATTCTCCATCAACGTAAGGAAAACATATCAAAATTACCTTGCAAAGTTTGATAGAGATTCCACGCCTTATCAATACAGCTCTTTTACGGACAAAATTATTAGGCGCATCAGAAGACATATCAAGTAAAAAGTAAATCTTTTGTATTGACAGGTATTTGATCTGAATAGGATTCGGCCAACTGAAAAAATTATAGGATTGTTCACATACCAAACTGCCCATAAGTGGAAGATAACTGAGCATAAGCATAGAAGTAACTGTCTCTTGGCAATTCATTGTTTTTAATTGCCAATTCAATTTCAGCAACAAGAGGCATTGCTGCTTCAAAAAAATCATAGTTATTATTCGTCAATGAAGACAGTTTGTTCTGTTTTAATAATAAAATATCCTCGAAAGAATAATCACTATACAGTTTAGCCTTCTCAATAGCTTTATCAGCATATTCAATAGCAGAATCAAAATCAGTCATACTAGAATATGCATGAGACAAGATATCGTACAATCGTGGGGATAATTCAGGGTAATTTTCGCACTCGACCAATAATTTCTCCTTCTTCTATAGCTCTTTCAAATTGTCCATCAGATTCATAAGAACGAATAATAGAAAAAAGAACGTTTCATTTCCTGAGAACTTTGATCCGATTGGGCAGACAACGTACTATTGTGTACATTGACACATAGAACTGTCAAAAGGAGCAAACAGCTGATAACCGACCTAAACATAACGCTATACTATTACTGATATTTAGAAAGAACGAAGGTAAACATTATCCATGAGACAAGGACTCTGAGTTGCAAATTTGACTACTTTTTTGACAGAGATTACTTCAAAACTATACAAAATACTCCCCCTGTCGAATGCCAACCAAAGCCGAGCATTTCACAGGGAGGGACACTTTAGGCATAAGTGGAACCTATGTTTCATCTTTTCAACCAAACACGCCAACGGACTTCCGTAAAAAGCGATTTGCTCTATTAAGTACAGGGAAGAAACGGACTTTGTCACCTATCTTGAACTCCTGATTGATATCAAAATAATAATAATCCTTATTGTATTCATTATCAGGAAATGCGATAAACAGGTTATCCCCATTTTTGGACACCACTTCTCCATGAACCATAGCAACATTATCCAATAACATCTGGTTTTCGATTTTATACAGCTTTTGGATTCATACTTGAACACAATGTCCCCAGGCTTAAGTACAGTATACCTTTGCGGAAATCTGCTGAGTGTCGCCTTATTCCGGAACTGTACGATAACCCGTGTATCTACAACCTCTAGGACGACTGCCAACTTGTCTATTGCCGGAACTGTATCCAACAGCCTGCCCAGCAAACCCAATTTTGCTTTCAGCCTATAAGACAAGTTCGCAGAACAATCCAGCTGCCATGGTTCCACTTCATCCGCACGGAAGTAATAATAGTAGTCCCGAAAGAGTTCCTTATTAAAGCCTTTCTTGATACTGTATTCGACAACCTGATTATTCATCTGATATGAGTTGACCATCCTCACTGATATCTTTTGGCAACACTTCAAAAGATAGGTTGTACCATCCATGCAAACACTATACTTGTTTTTTGGCTTATAGCTGGTTTTTTGGGCACACAATATAATGATACGGTTTTCACGTTTGATGGGAATAATCTCATGATCTACCGTATAGTTTGGCTCAATCTTAATAACACCTTGCGGTGTTCCCTCTGTCAGTTCTGCATCAATTGCAAAATAATTCAACTGGATCTTACGCAGTCGGACATCCGGATACTGTTTCTTTAGTTGCTGGAATTCGTTGTCGGTTCCGTCAGACAAATTAGGTATATCCAACTGAAGATAAAACAAGCCGTCAGCCGCCTTGTACCAAATGATACTGGTTACAGAATGTATACTCCGCAACTGGATTGAGTCACGCAATACCGGCAACAGTTTAAAATAATAGTCACTGAGGTATTGACAGGGCACCATAAAACAGGCAGCAAGTATTTGGTCCTGATACTTTTGGAACTGGCTTTCCCGGAGTAACACCTCGTCCAGCCCCGGACATCTCAGGATAAAGTCAGCCAATACCTCTGAATCCAACAAACACATTTGGTTTTCCCTACACATCCTTCCGAACATCATCTGATAAAACCGGATAACAGCTTCGGGGCTGATTACCTTCAATGAACTGGACAAATGTGGAAACAATATATTGGCTTTCCCCTCAGTCTCCCTTTCTACAAAATCCATATCAGACGTACGAAGAAGTGCATCCATATCCCCTATCGCCAGATACATCTCCCGACATTCCTCCCGATTCATGTGGTTCGCCAGATAAACCATGAGGTATTTAAGCCGTAAGTTTATAGATTCGAAACAGCCATACTGTGTTCTTATATCCTGCATATACATATAGATTTCCATCTTATTGGGAAATGCATCAAGATATTGAAGAATGACCTTTGTCGGTGGTATCAAGCATTTTGCACCTAAGTATTCAAGGCTGTCCACATCATACAGCCAATACTGCAGCCACTTGTAACTCCTGAACAAAATCCCAGTAAGCTTAGAAGAACCCAATACCGCCAAACTACTACAGATTTGATCAAAACGGGCGACAGTACGATAATACGAGGGCAGTTTCAAAAAAGTTCTTCATATTCAAGAACAAGTACTGTTCCATTAAAGCGGATAACGAAGGGCTATGCGGGAAGCATTCAGATAGGGTACTGAATAACCGATCCAGGCGGTCATTGAAACAATCCGTCTTACCCCCATTTCAAACTGAGAACAAACTATCCCCAAAAAAGCCAGACAGTTTATCTGTATCCGCTCTTAAAGAAAGACTCTCAGTAAGCATTTTCAAAGACTCTCCCCATTCAGGAAGCGAGAAATCCACACACAAATGGCCCGTCGCAACATAATCCCTATATATATACAAGGTAGAGAAATACTCTTGGAAAGTCTCATGGATAAAAGAGATGCACCAAAAATCAATGCCCTTAGAAGTTACGGAAAGCAACCCGCTGTCCATCAACATCCGGGTCACCTCCCCCACCCTATCAGGGTCCATCCAGTCCGACACTATAGAGTCAAGTCCGGTGATACTGTCAGACAAATAGCCATAACTACGCATGGAATATGCCAGCCGTGAGAGGGAATCGACTACAATCTGCCGGTCATCATTTGACACAACTCCACCCCTTCTGAAGCTGATAGCTAATAAACTCGTCATAAAGTGCAGTCTCGCTTTTTGGGAGATAGCCGCAAGATAGCCAAAGACTGACAAACATATTCAGCAACAAAGGGTTTCTTGACTGTTCATGTAGTTTCTTATGGCCCTTAATGTATTGGAATAACCCACTGTCACCGATACGCTTCTGGATATATGAACAAATATTATCGTCGGTAAGCCCTTGCAAAAGGAAAGACGGTATATCAAGTTGACCTGAATAACCATACAAACGGGAAGTAATGACCACGCCACAATCCGGATAAACCTTCATGAACTGGGAAATCGTACGGATGGTTGAATCATATACCGAGGGAAGCACTTCATTCAGCCCATCCAGGAACAGAAATACCGCACCTCTGGAAAAGGCATCTCCGAAATCAGACCGACTAATGAAACTTTCTAACCAATTCTCCAAAGAGACCGATGGAGAAAGTTCCTTAAGTGGTATATATAAACCGGAACATCCGTTCGCATGCCATTATCCATACAGCAACGAGCCATTGAATGAAGGACATATTGCAACAGGGTAGTTTTGCCACTACCGGGATTCCCCAAAATAACAGCCTGCCTTTCCTGTAGAATCACATCCATAGCCGGACGAATTACATTAATATCATTCTCCCCCACTCCATCATCGCCATACGAATTGTCTTCGTCAAAGTCTTCGGGTTCATTCGCTCTGTTTGAAGAGTTATTCAAATCAACTTCGGAATGTTCGGTCCAAACTTCTGATTCACCATCATTAGTCAAGTCGTCATTGATAGCGACAAGATAAGCATCCGGTATTTCATCAGCACCTACATGCACAAATGAGTTCAAACAATCCGGATTATTTGCAGTCAATAACCCACATAAATAATCAGTAAGGTTTTGTTTATTCATAATAAGATAAATGTTATGCCGTAACCGGACAAGCTATCGGCAATTCTTACTATAAAGTTGTCCAATTACAAAGTTATTGATTTTAAAATAAAATGGCGAGAAAACCACAAATTCGCTTAAATTATTAAAATCATTTAAGAACCATGAAAACAATCGCTTTACAAAAGCAAAAAAAACGGACCGATTATCAAACCGATCCGTACCAATCAAACCAAAAACTAAATAGCCAGTATCACAAACTGAATATAGAAATTCACATGAAAAATTCTGTTACTCTTCGGTAAGAGTCTCTATATCATCGTCAAAACACGAACGTTTTTTGCATCCTAGCCAAGATGCCACCATCTTACTACATATGTAATCATTATACTTGCGCACACTATAATTAAAATAGTTCCGCTTGTCTTCAATGCGTTTCTCCAACCCTTTCAGTTGCTCCTGAAAAACGAAAAGACCATAGTCCTCTTTTAAAGCCGGAATTTTCGCTGCTTCGAACAGTAGATATCCTAAAGCGTAGCGTACCGAATCCTGAACATTCAGGTAAGCCTCCAACATTTCGGGCGTAGGATTATCCATTGATGCTTGCACCTTGGAAGCCCTGTCATGAACTGCCAAAGCAGTCTGCAAAACATCCTTTTCTTGTGGAATCTCGCTTCCCACCATATCGACCAAATTTAAGATCATATCGTTACGGTATTGGTACTGCCTGTCCATATTGATCCATGCGGTTCTGACCGAGTTGTCCTTTTCTTTCAGCATGCCATGATCCGAAAGCTTCGATATAAAGAATAAGAAACAGGTGAACTACCGCTAAACTAAAGATTTAGCGGCTTCAGAGATACCAATACCTCCTCTCTTTTCCTGCTTCTTCCTGCCATTGCTTTTTAGGACACGAGGTCGGTCATCCACAAGAGGACAGTCCACAGGCTTGACTTTCCCACGCTCCGTGGGTAGGGCTTTCAAGCCAAATTCCTTTATGTTGCAAGCAGCATTGAAGTCCCGGTCGTGGTGCGTACCACATTTGGGGCAAATCCAACTGCGCTCGTTTAATTTCAATCCTTTATACACATGGCCGCATTTGCCACAGGTCTTTGAGCTTGGGGCAAAGCGTCCTGTCTTAATGAGGTTTACCCCATACCAGCTGCATTTGTATTCAAGCAGCGTGAGGAACATCCCGAAAGACGCATCACCTACGGCTTGTGCCAAGTGGTGGTTACGCTGCATTCCTTTCACATTCAAATCCTCCATGCAGATGGTACGCACTTGGCTGTCGTGCGTAAGCGCATGGGTAATTTTGTGAAGGTTATCCTTACGGCTGTTGGCTATGTATTCCTGCAATCTGGCCACTCTAATGCGAGCCTTGTTGCGGTTTGAAGAACCTTTCTGTTTGCGGCTCAACCGCTTTTGCAACAGTTTCAGGCGGCCAAGGCTTTTCTGCAGGTTCTTCGGGTTGTCAAACGTGCGTCCGTCAGAACATACGGCGAGCGATTTGATACCCAGGTCAATACCCAAAGCCGTATCAACCTGTACGGGGATTGCCGGGAGTTCCTGAATGGCCGTATCAACCAATACTGACGCAAAGTATTTGCCTGAAGGTGTCATACTGACGGTAACGGTCTTTACCGTCCCTTTGAAGTTACGATGCAGTACGGCAGGAATATCTTTCGCCTTTGGGATTGTGATTGTTTCTTTCTCAAAATCCACACGGCAATGCTGTGGACAAAGGAAGCTCTGCCTATCCTTGCGGGATTTGAAGCGTGGAAAGCCGACCGCCTTGGTATTACGGAAAAAGTTGGTGTAGGCGGTATCGAGATTGCGCAAAGCGCTCTGCAAGGATTGTGAGTTTACTTCCGAAAGCCATTCATGCTCCGCTTTCAGCTCACTCTTCATCAGATTGGTCAGATATACGTTGCCAAGCGTTTCCTTACGCTCCTTGTATGCCGTGATTTTCAGATTCAACGCCCAGTTATAGACAAAACGGCAGCAGCCAAAAGTCTTTGCAAACAAAAACCTTTTGCTCATCTGTCGGATAGATTCTATATTTGTAGGCACGTAACATACAGCAAAGGTAACGATTTTAAGCGAAACAATGATACAGAAAGAATATATCTCAAAAAATCACTCGAAATTCCTCATCAAGTATCACGTGATATTTGTATGCAAATGCAGAAAGAAGTTACTAATTGGAGCAGTGGAATATGACATGAAGCAAATCATGCAGAACATATCAAACTTGTCCTATTTTTGATATTGAGGTCATTGAAACGGACAAAGACCATATACACATGATGATATGCAGCGAACCAAAACTCTCTCCGCTGCAAATTGTAAGAAGACTCAAGCAAATGTCAACAACCGCCACTTGGAAGAAGCATGAAAATTACCTTAGACATATATTTTACAGGGAAAACACATTTTGGGCAGATGGTTACTTTGTGTCATCAGTCCAAAATGTCAGTCAGGAAACTATCAAGAAGTATATTGAAAACCAAGGATAGCTGCGCTATCCCGCATTTTTCATCCCATAAACTGAAGATTTAGGAGTTTTCAAATGCGAAGTTCTATAAAAAAGCCCCACGCTAAAATTCCTTTCATAATATTACCCATTTGATTTATCAATAACGTTTAGTTTCAATACCATTCTCGTAAACCGCACGAAGCAGTTTGATAGAAGACTGTTCCACGATCGTGCTGTAAAGAGTCTCGGACAGTCTGTTCGCATAGATAGTACGTCCTGTACGGTCTATGATAGTCAACTGCTTTATCTTTACAGGAGCTTCGATATGGATCATGCCGTCCTTCATATACAGACTCAACTCGGAGACTGCAGAGTTTATAATCGGAGAACCATAATAGGTGGTCGGTTTTGTTTCTACGATGCGGGTATTCTCACGAACCAACTTGGCAAAAGCATCCTCTGTCACTTCCTTTTTTTCTTCTTTCTTTTTCAGGTACAGACAATACCGGAGTCCGGCTACCTTCATTGGTGACCACCGCCGGTTTTGCCTTTTGAGCAGGAGCTTCCTTCACCGGTTCTTTATCCTTTTTCTTTCCTTCTTTCTTCTTTTCTGACTTTGGCTCTGCTACAGGTGTTTCTTTCACAGTCGGGGACTTAACAGTATCCGTTTTCGCCTCTTTAAAGTTGTCCTGTGCAAGGAGCAGTGTTGAATCCGGTTTTGCCTCAGTTCCGGGATTTTCTTCTTCCACCTTTTGCGTTACAGTAGGTCGGATACGTTCTTCCTCCTTCCCCTCTCTCATACAATTTCTGGGAAGCGTCTGTCATCAAGTAACCACGGAATTTCTTCCAGTTAGAAGAACGGGTGTAAAAGTTTGAGTGAGCGCTCATGTACTACAACAGACAGCGGATGAATGAAATCGTCAAACGCCTTATCTGCCAGCATGGGCGGTATAATGGTCCGCATATTGATGGTATTCAAAGACCGGCAACCGACAAATGCGGACTTGTCGATAGACTTCACCAATGTCGGGATATCTATCTTCTGCAATGATTCACAATTGAAGAAAGCCCCTTCAGGGATAAACAACAGTTCCTCATTTTTGGGATCAATCTCTATTCTCTGTAAGGACTTACATCCCCAGAACACTTTCAATCCCAATTTATTCAGTGCAGCACTTAACTGGATAGACGGGATAGATGCACATTCATAGAAAGCATAGTCATCAAGCAACGAAGCTTCGTTAAATTCGTCTCCGTTTATAACCAGACGGCCACAACCCTTGAAGGCTGACTTCCCTACCGTATATATTTTATTACGCATGACGATTCGTTCCAGTTTGAACATGTCTGTAAACGCATTGTCATCAATATATGAGATATTACCTGGAAGCACTATTCGTTCCAGGCAGCCTTGAAGCTTTTCAAACAAATAACTCGGGAAATGCCCTTCCTTGGCGATTGAGTTGTCAAACACAGCCTCTGACAAATCAAGTTCGGCAACATGAAGCTCATTATTGATGAACTTAATGTCCTGCTTGTTCAACGCACCCTTTAATTTGAGGAACTTTATCCGCTCAAGCAATTCTCCTTGAAATTGGTTATGCAATATTCCAGCCTTTGAAACAGTCTTCACTGAGACACCGCTTTGAGCAAAGGCCGAAAGGGAGAAAGCGAAGAAAGCGGATGCCAAGTAATACTTCATATTCATAAGTTAATGTTTTGATTATGACGCAAAAATACAACATTTCAGTTAATAGAAAAAATTGTCAACGAAAAAATAACTGATTAACATAGAAAAACATACAATTCCTATATATATAAGGTATAGCAAACGTGTAAAAAACACGGGAAGGGCACTAAAAAAAATACCATAACCCTCTATAAATCCAGCCATAAGATTGATTAAGCCCGATATTTTCATAACTTGCACCATATTTCAAGCCAAAGGTTTGAGACCAAGCAATAATATGGCAAGTACAGAACCAAATACCCACTCAGAGGATAGTTCAAGCAAGACCACGATCTCGCTGCAGGACTATCTTAACCGCCTAGACAATAAAGGGCAGTTCGTTATACCGGATTATCAGAGAGGCTATGTGTGTGGTCAACGGAAGAAAAACGAAAAGGAGGACTCTGTCACATACCTTATAAGTACCCTGGCCCAATCCTATCAGGAAAACAAAGAAATATTTCTCCAAGGTATTACCGTCCATGAAGTTGAATATACAAAAGAGATCGTACTCGTGGACGGTCAACAGCGGACCACGTTCTTCTATCTGCTTCTCAAGTATCTGGGATACGACGGATACTTGCAAATCAGGTATGAAATCCGGCGTCAGTCCAATGACTACCTGAAGAATCTGTCACTGGACGATATTGCCAGAGATGATGACGAACCCTATCAAGATATATTCTTCTTTAAGAGGACATTAAGAATCTTTGGGCGCGAGCTGAAAGATACAGGCAAGAAGTCCTTCTTAGATTATATACTGAAGAATGTCAAGTTCCTCTATGTTGTCATACCCGAAGAACAGGCCAAGATTGTATTCACCATGATGAACGGCAACAAGGCCAAGATGACGAATGAAGAGCAGGCAGACAGTTGGGATGGCTCCTACCCCTTATACGCGGGAACAACAAAGTCGGTTTCCGGGAGTTCCGGGAAAAGATTCTCACCGAGCAATCCATGAAACAGGCTAAAGCCGTGTTCAAGAAAATGCGCTTGCTGCAGAAAAGCATAGAAGATACCTATAACGACTCGATATCCTACAATTATATAGGTGTCATTATGTATATTCGAAACAGTTCGGAAGAACGATTTGCATTCTTACGCTGGTATTTCAATCTAAACAGCCGGGAGAACCACAGTCACACCCGGTCTGAGTTGAAACGCTACTATGACTGGTCTATCATTGGCGTGAACCATGAGGACATCGTTTCAAAATGATATATCCAAGTACACAGAAGCCAGAGACCGGTTTCTGAATGAGCTGAGTGATGATCTGTTGTTCCGGAATTTTTATGAAACGGCATACAGGTGGCTTATTCGTCAGAACATCCGTCAGGACAATCTTCACAACGGCCGGAAATTCAATTTTTGAGATAGAGCGTGACCGTTCGCTGGAACACGTCTATCCAAAATCCAAAATAGGACATAGGAGTGAAGAAGGAATCGCTCTTGACTGGGGGAGACAACAGACTTGACACACAAAAAGAAAAAGAGATCAAATTATGGCGCGAAGAGATGAAATGGAAGTCAGAAGGACAGGAATACTCGGATCAGAACATTGCATCGGGGAACCTTCTATTGTTATACAGGCGGGACAACTCCAAGTTCAATGACGCAGATTTTGATACAAAAAGAATAAGTATTTCTTCACGGATCAAGACGATGACGCATTCAAAAAGCAGGCATCTTATCCATACGACAATGGTATTCTCCGACACCAAATGGAAAGATGGTGATTCATCATGGAACAAAGAGCAGATTCCTATGAGAAAGAAAAAAGAAATAGAAGAGTTCAAAAAAGAATATCCGGAATTAAAAAACTAAGATAGTAGTATGGCACAATTAGAGTGGAAAGCCGCATTCATTAAAGGAAATATTCTGTGGCGAAAATGATAAGATTATAGTCCCGGATTTGCAGCGCCGACTATTGTTGGGGTGATCATATTCCTTCAATTCACCGAAACACTGGTAAGTTCATTTATGGACAGTTTGTTGAAATTAGACCGGTCCAGGGACATTACCATGGGACTCATATACGGTTATTATGACAAGGAACTGACAACCATCTCCAGTTATGTGATGGACAGCAAAGACTCACCACCCTGTTCTTGATCCTCGGTGTTTTGAACAGAAAAGCCGGTGATGACCGGTACAAAAGATATCCTTATTTCAATTTTGAGTTGGAGGAAGATGACAAAAGAGCCCCCATTTGCTATACGGCATCCGGGAAAGCTCGCTCTATTTCCCTAAGCGACCTGACGATATATTATTTCCTAAAAACAACAACCTGTCTTTATCAGACCTGGACAAACAGCCCTGGTTCCTGAACTCATACAACAACGACCCCACCATTATAAGCATTAAATGCGCCATTGAGACCATCGAGGCAAAGTTAGCTTCCAATGATGACAATGAAAAACCGGACATCTACAGTTTTGGAGATTTCTTGATTGAGCGTTTGAAGTTCTTGTTCTACGACATGAACAACAGACTAAACGGAGAAGAGACATTTGTGGTCATAAACACTACCGGCGAGCCGCTGACAGCGAACCAGAATCTAAAAACCGCTGATCATCAAGGAGAATGAGAAGCTATACAAAGAAGAAGAACAGACAGAGAACGGTCAAGCAATCATTCATACCACCGCTGAAGATTGGGAAACGATGGAAACCTGGTTCTGGCAGAAGCGTCACAGAAACGACTCTGACACATCCACCGAAGGCATGCTTGCCTTCTTCCATTGCGTCCGCATCCCTTGAGAACGATACTGAAGAAGGGTGGCATAAACATATGGAAACAGAAAACGATGATTTCCCGTTGACCATACCAATGGAAAGAATTTGGGAATGGTTCTATTCCTATAAACGGCTCTATGAACTCAACTACAAAAGGCTTACCACTCTAATATACGATATCCGGAATCAAGAAAACACTATACTCAAAAGATCTGTATGCCTTACTCCCATCCATGGAGTATTGCAGGAAATATCCTGATGCTACCGAACAGGAGATCCGGCGAATATATCATCTGTTCAGTAATATGAGCAGATACAGAGATACCAACCGTTCATCTCAGAAAAAAGAGTCTTTAAAGAGTTCCGGCGTTCAGGGCTTACCGGCTCATAAGGGAAACAGAGTGTAGGGATGTCCTATCGCTGTTGGGAAATCAGGACTTCAATGTGGAAGAAGAACGGCAAAAATGATATTCATACAGCGCAACTCCCCACCCCAGAATTACGTATGAAATAGAAGAACTGTTTGCCAAAGCCGAAAGAACTTTGTTTTTTCCAATCTATAAGGGGCGAATAGCCACACTTGTCAGCTGGAGCGAAGATTCTCTTGACAGGTTACGATACCTATATGGAAAGATAAAAGAATGGTGGATTGACTGTGACAACCAAAACAGAGTACGTCAGGCTCTTCTTGCAAGTAAAACGCCTGGCTACCCGGCAGCCAGAACCAATTCCAACCGTACCTTGTGTACAGACGAAGAATGGAGCCAACTTTTCGAGCGGCAAGGAGAGCACATCGTCAAGTTGCTCGATGAAGGAAACCTAGATACGATTATTGAGAAGTACAAGGACCCAACATCCCCTTATTTTCCTTTGATTAATGATATTTCGTATCTGAATTTTGCTCAAAAGCAAAATATCAGAATACTTCCCCAAGAAGTTATAGAGCTGATGGAGAAAAAAACAGGAAGCGGAAACTACATTATCTTCCATAAATGCGAAGTGTTTAGAAAGAATACAATTAACTCAGATAATTGGACTGGACTAAATGTTTGGCCCGATCGTGATGGGAATGTTACTTATTTCTACACCCAAAGCATCAAGTACAATCTTACACTGGATATGAGAATCGATTGGAACGGATACAGGATAATAGCCCATTTGGATAGGGAACCGGCCAAAAAGTCGCTGGATACAACTATACTGAAAGAACAAGGATTCATTCAAGAAAAAGGAATTTGGTCATTCCCTTACCTGACCGACCCCATAGAGGCGAAGCACAAGTATATTGACATCACAAAAGCGATTGAAGCCACCCTATAGCAGGGATAGACTATACAAAGCTTAAACCAACCGGCCTCTCCTGCCCCATTATAGGAAAATGAAATATCCGATTGTGGGTGCAGAAGATATTTAACTGCTAAAAAATATTTATTTAGTGCTTTGTAATCGCTTGTCGTTCTGTTCCAATGCCTGCTTATATTTTATCACCTTTCATCCATCTGATTTTAGGAATGGCAAATAAAAGAAAAAACAGAAGCCAGGAAAACATTCCGGCAAATCACCCCAGAGGTGGAGCGTATAAAAAAATGCCGATACCATCGTGAGGACACGGCAGTATCGGCAAGAACAAAAGCGATGGTATATCTCGCGACTAGCGCACCCTCACCTTATATGTATGGTCACCAACACGAACGATGTAGACGCCGCTCGTCAGATCGGTGTAGCGCTCCGTGCCCTCTTGCTCGCGGGTGTAGAGCGTCGTGCCGAAGAGACTGACGATCGTCACTCGTGCCCGGGCAGCGGTGCGGACAACCACCGTGCCGGATTCGGTATAGACTTGCGTACCGGTGATCACGTCGATGCCGGTTGGGGCCATCGGACGGACTGAGGCACGGACGTAAGCATCGCTATAGACCCAGGATAGACGATAGCTGCCGTCGGCAGCGGGTTTGAGCGGGCTCCAGGATAAGTAAGGGCTCTTGCGGTACTCTACCAGTAGCGTGGCGGGGTCGTAGCCCTCGGCTACGGTGGCGGTGAAGACGAAAGTGCCGCCCGCCTCGATGTAGTCGCTCTCGGCCTCGAGGCAGACGCTGTCGTTCGGCTCGAAGTGAAGGGTGACGTAGGAAGGCTCCGGTTCGGGCTCAGGATCAGGATTCGGGGTTTCCTTCTGCTGGAAGGTGGCCGTTACCGTTACGTCTGAGGCAGGCATTACGAAGGTGCATCCGTTGTTCACTACCTCTGTCGGAGTAGCGTTGGTTACAGTCAATGTTCCTTCCACATACTCGTAGCCCTCAGCTGGGAAGATCGTTAGGGTGATCTCTTCGCCAGCGGGGGCCTTGTCCATGTTTGCCGTTACTGAACCGCCCGGCATAGTTGGGATCGTGATAACATATTCGATCTGTTTAAAGGTGGCCGTTACCGTTACGTCCTCAGCGGGCATCTTGAAGGTGTATTGGTTGTCCGTTACCTCAGTCGGAGTGGCGTTGGTTACGGTCAATGTCCCTTCCACATACTCGTAACCTTCAGCAGGGAAGATCGTTAGGGTGATCTCTTCGCCAGCGGGGGCTTTGTCCATATTTGCCGTTACTGACCCGCCCGTCATAGTTGGTATCGTAATGGTATACAGCTGTTTGTAATCGGCTGTGATGGTCACGTCGCTAATTTTGACGTTATATGGTAATTCCTCACTCCACACCAACTGATAACCAGGAATCTGAATCTGGTTCAACTCACTCTCGGTCAAGTTCACCAGTTGATTGGTATTCCCATATTTAAAGATGGACTTGGTTGCGGGTTGATTTGCGGCAGAGGGGTACTCGAAGGTGACTTTGTACACTGCCTCGCCACCCAACACGGGGAACAAGTTACCATCAGCACCCAACTTCTGTCCCCAAGGAAAAGCCCCCTCCGGCGCAGGCTTCTGCTTGAGTTCCCACGCTACCTCGCCGCTGTGGAACTGGGCTTCGGTTTTGTCGGTCGTTCCATCAGAAAGACCGGCACCTACTCCTTTGAGATCGTCCTTCTTCAAATAGAAACAGTTCGTGTTCGAACCTTCCTCGAATAACTCGCCTACGATACCGCCAATAGTGGTATTCCCTCTATCCATAACATCTCCTGTATTATAACAAGAGTAAATTTTGCCGTCATTGCTCCCTGCAATACCACCATTATGGGCTTCTTCATCCCCGTGAATATAACTCTTTACAACACCGACGTTCCAGATCGTGCCATCAGAACCAAGATAACCGAAAAGGCCGACAGCGCCATTACCATCCCTCACATAAATACCTCCCACAGTATATCCCTTACCATCGAATGTACCATTAAAACGATTCGGGTAACTCCCTATCGGCTCCCACATATTCAGTCCTTCTGTAGTCTCGTTCCACTGCTGCCATTTCTCCGTGTTATTCAGCTCGATATTTGCCCCCAACCTCAATGTCCAGTCTTTGAAATCAAGATTACTCACGTTGTTAGTCAACCAAGATACCCCACGCAACTGGGCGGCGGTGGTAATAGTGAATTCTTTCGGATTGGCATCTGGATTATACCAGTCTATATCCGTTTCATCAGGTAATATATAACCATATGTCTCCATATTCTTGCTCGGGAAATTATCGGGCAGTTTCGGAACCCAAACGAAGTTATCATTCATTGGTATATCATCAGGTTCCTGTATCAGCTGCCCTGCGTTACCGCAGATAAGCGTTTCTGTCTCATCACCATCCTTGTTCGTATAGTTAAAAGTGATGCCATATACCGCATTATTGCCGTCCTGTTTCGTGGGGTAGGCATCCGTGTCGCTGAGTTTTTGCCCCCAATCCATCCTATCTTGCCCTTGCCACGCATTCAGCAAGTAAGCTACCTCGCCGTTGTGGAAGGCAGCGGCGGGCTTAGGTGTCGTTCCGAGGACTTTATTTTCATTCCCTTTTACGCAACCATCCAAATAGTAACAGTTAGTGACTGTGCCGTTTTTATAATTGCCCACAATACCACCAGCAACCAAACTTCTCTCAACCGTTCCCGTGTAATAACAGGATTGGATCGTACCAGAACTCCCACCTACGATACCGCCAGCATTCGCCCCGCTGATATCGCTCTCCACAACACCGACGTTCCGGATCGTGCCAGCATCATAAAGTATACCGAAAAGGCCAGCATAGTCCTCGCTATCAACCTTAACCCCTTTCACGATATGCCCCTGGCCATCGAAAGTACCTTTAAAAGGAGAGCTAGGATTACCTATCGGTGTCCACTTATTCTTGGGCGCATTATTCATATTCCAGCTCTCCCAATTTTCCGTATTATTCAGCCCGATATTGTTCTTTAGTCGTACCTCCATGTTCTGAAAGCTCATGCCATCATCATTCACCTTCTTAGCGAACTGATACAGATGTCCGACCGTGTAGATTTCATAGATACCTTCGTCATTAGGCTTCCACTCATTCGAGTAGATACCCGAAACTACCTCTATTACCTCCGGCCCACCTATCGTGGGATAGGTAGCGCCATTCATGCCGCTGAGGTCTTGACCCCAAACAGGAGGATCTATTCCATCATATTCATTTAGCAAGGCAGCTACCTCACCGTTGTGGAATGCGGATTTTTCCTTTTTCGCTACTCTCAGGGGATTACCATCAGATTCACTACAACCCCTTGGCCGATATTATCTGAATAGTAACAATTCGAGATATCACCTTCTTCTCTCATACCTATGATACCGCCACTAATAGGCCCCACAACTTCTCCTGTGTAATAACAAGAATTGATATCACCCCTATTATGGCCTACGATACCGCCAATGCGAGACCCGCTAATATTGCTCTCCACAACACCGACGTTCTGGATCGTTCCTCCATCAAGATAACCGAATAGGCCAGCATAGTTCTTTCTCATAATATAAACCCCTTTCACCGTATGCCCCTGGCCATCGAAAATGCCGGAAAAAGGAGAGTCATAAGTACCTATCGGCGTCCACTCTTTCAAACCATCCGGTGCTTTATATCCCCAGTTCTCCCAGCCATCCGTCTCATTCAAGACAATATCCGCATCCAGCATCACGGTCTTATCGCAGAAGTCATACCCTCCATTCACCAGCTCTGCCATCCCCGCCAATTCGGCGGCAGTCTTGATATGGTAGACTCCATCATCTTCCTGAGAATCATCCGTATACCACGACTTATCCGGCTTGCCATCCCATACATCTTGCGCCCCGGCCTTCGGCACGGCCAGCAAGAGGGCTATACATAAGAGAAACCGTAGCGTCTGCTTGACGCTACGACCTGTACAGGTCGGATTTTCTTTCGATTTGTTTTTCATTTGTCTGTTTGTTTTTATTATTAATAATTTAAAAGGTAACACTCATGAAACGGCAAGGCATAGTACCCCTGCAGAGGTATGATGTTCCAGTACATCGCCCCAATCCGTTCCTAAAAAGGATTAGATTATGAAAGAATTCTGTATTTATACGAATAAACGGAATACGCAATTTAACAAACTTTTCGCCGGGTTTGCTCGCCTTCGCCCCAAAAGAGCGCATTATGAGATAATGTAAGGGGTTACTCGTCATATTCGTTTTTTATTCTATCCCGCAAACTTACTGAAATATTGGGATTTTATAAACGCGTCTAATAAAAATAGACTCACGTTTGTTTATTTATAGAGGAAATATAGCAGAAAAAACAAGAAACAAGAAAACAAGAAATAACAAAAAGGCTTACGTGTGGAAATACATGCTCTCCCTCCCCCTTTTAACGAATTGTCATTCTAACACTTTGACATCTCAACCATCGGAAAATCGATTATTTCGGGGCAAAGTACAGCCAGCTTCCAAATTCGAAAAATATTTTTCCATAATATATTACTATACAAGCTATTACTAATTCTTTGATCCTCTTTTCTCTCTAGTTTCCCCTTTTCACAAAAATCCGCCGTCAGTCAATTCCTTTCTTTTCAAGCAAATAAAGACAGCGGGAGGCGCGTTTGGGCTAAAAACAGGATCGGTTTATGATTCTTCTTTCATAGAAGAGAATACGCGGAGCATGGAATTGAGAAATTAGCACACAAACGACACTCACACAATCCAATATAATAGTAAATATATTAATTGTTATCCATATTATTTTGATATAACAGTTAATATATTTACCTTTGTAATATGACAACGGACCATATCACCCAAACCATGGCCAATCCGGAAATCATAGCGGAATTAGGCAGACGATTTAAGGAATACAGGCTAACCTATAGGCTCACCCAGAAAGAAGTTGCCGAGAAAGCCGGTGTCTGCCTTGTCACCTTGCGCCAGTTTGAGAACGGAAAGGCCTACAACATCAATATGGGCAACTTTCTTGCCCTGCTGCGAGTAGTGGACTGTCTGGAACAGATGGACGACCTGCTGCCGCAAATACCTGTTTCAGCCTATACAATGGAAAAAATCATGAATAAAAAGCCGAAAAGGATAAGACATGGAAAATAATATTGTGAGTGTGATGTTATGGGGGGGGAAGAAGTCGGAAAGCTCTATTGGGACGAAAGGAGTCAAAGAGCCGTCTTCAACTATCATCCGGACTTCATCAAGAAAGGGCTGGAAATCGCCCCACTAACCGCTTCTGTCAAAGGATCGGCAGCAAAGGGTATGCCCATACTCGGAAACAAAGAAAAGATTTATCAAGGTCTCCCACCGTTTTTGGCAGATTCATTGCCTGACCGATGGGGTAACATGGTATTCGACCAATGGGTGTCACAAAACCATATCCCCAAGCGTAAACTCACGCCAGTAGATAAACTGTCTTTCATCGGGAAACGGGGAATGGGAGCCTTTGAGTTCATTCCGGCCACTCCGGGATTGGAATCCTCTTCTACCCTCCAGATAGAGAGTTTATACCAACTGGCACGCCGTATTTTTTGAAGAACGGGAAGAAATTTCCGTACAAGATGATGAAGCTCTGCAACTGCAAAGTATCTATGAAGTAGGAACATCAGCCGGAGGACAGCACCCGAAAGCGATCATCGCCATCAATAAAACGACACATGATATACGTTCCGGACAAGTTCCTTTGCCAGAGGGATATACCTACTACATATTGAAGTTTGCAGAGGGTGATGACTTCCCGTTCACGCAAACGGAAATGGCATATTATGAGATTGCAAAAGAAGCCGGGATTACGATGATGCCTTCCCGACTCATTCTAATTGAGGGAAAACATCACTTCCTAACGGAACGTTACGACAGGATAAACGGAGAAAAGATACATACACAGACCCTTGCTGCCATGAATCCGGACCTTCCGGTTTGTTGGACTCATCAAAGATGTAAATCACCTTATCTTCGTCTATATCGAGATATGCAGCGTAAAGCGATGTCACGTGTTCGCCCAACTCGTAATCGCCTTCTATTTTATTTGTTAACAGTTTCATACAATTCGCTTTTTTGCTTATGGTAGTTAATCATGATTGTTGATTGCTCATCCAATGTAAACCGAGTCGGTAATCCTTCCGCTGGGAAGGAGCCTACTATTTCTGCCAATATATCATTTACGTCTCGATATTTATGCACAACACCTTCCGAAGTATTAAAATACTTCCTTCTTGGGGTACGATTTTCATGTATTTTCTTTATCGTTTTGACAAAGAAAATAGTTGGTTGCGTAAGTGCCAGAGCTGTAAAATCTAACCAGTAACATTCACAATCGCGACTGTAAATAAGGTATTCGGCAATTGCCATATACCGTCCGAAGTTGGACAGTACGCTTGTTTTATTTTCCATATTTTCTGTATTTTCTATTTATAAGGTTTTCTACTGCTTTCACGTAAGGAGCTGCCTTTTGTCTCTCCATATAAGCCACATATTGTTTGGCAATATGTGCTTCCAGCCTATCGGCTTCTCGATTGGTATCCGGAGATATCTTTCTTAATTCAGGGACATTGTATGTCGTCCCGTTAACGACATATTCAAACCCATTCAATTTGGCATTCCAGCCGTTTATCTCAAAGTTGAAATCGTGAATTTTGCCTGTATGAACAAGCTCAATGGCTTGTTCTAATGTTGGTACTGCTATTGCTTTCATAATTCTCTGCCGCATTTATAGTGTTGCCGCCACTCTTGATTAATTATTGACACTGCAAATATATCACATATTTGTGATATGCGCAAGCGTTTATCTAATTATTTCACATGTTAGAAAACATAAAAATATAATTGATTTGAGCTATTTAGGCTCAGATCTTCTTATTCTTTCGTTATGTCAATCCTGGGGATGCAATAGTAAGCCATAGGGCGTCGTGATCCGTGTCTGTTGCACAACCTTCCTCAAGGAAGAATATTTTTTAGAACAGTTAGCATTAAATTATTAAAACTCTCTTTTGTGGGATATTCTGATAAGAAAAACTTATCAGAAAAGTTCTGATCAAGTTGAAGGTTACTAATTTTATATAATCCAACCAATTGTTGGCTGCTTTGGTAACCGAGATTGCAGATTTATAACAAACATGTCTCATTAACTTTTTCAGATTATAGGCCATGGCTACCAGTAAGACATGTTTGTTCGCAAGTCTTATACCTCTGGTACGCACTTTTCTCATGGCTCTAAAATCAAGTAATGTGCCCAGAACCGGTTCGACCGTGCTGGAACGTAACTTTTTCATTTTCCGTCCTATTGGTGAATGTACCCTTTTGTACGCGTTCTCATAGTAAGGTTTATAAATAGTTGTAGAGAGTTCCTTAACAGGATACGTTTTATTTTTGATGCATTGTCCTTTCAGTGGACAAACCGAACAGTCTTTCTGTGAACTTCGATATATTTTTGATTCATAGGTCCTTGTGGTGGGTTTATGTATTTTTATGAAGCTCAGTTTTTTATTCATCCTACAGATAAAACAATCACTTTGGCTGTCATAAGAAAAATCCTTATGCTCATTTTTATAGTTGCCTATACAAGGAATATAACTTTTTATTCCTGCTTCCTCCAGATACTTAAGAGTAGGACCTCCGGAATAATTTGTATCTGCCAGCACATTCTCCACGCGGATATCATGCCGGGACAAGTTCGCGGCTGCCTGGTTTAAAATAAATGGCAGACATTGACTATCCCGTATATTGGCATATAGACCCAATGCCCCGCATATGATATGGGATGCCGTATCCACACTTATTTGTGCCTGGTAGCACAAGCTTAGCGGACGTCCGGATTTAGTAGCCATCTTCGAGTCCGGATCGGTGAGACTGACCCTTCTTTCATTTTCTTGGCGCCTGGGATCTTTTGACTTGGGGGGATATTTTGTATTATCATCTTCAGAGTTGTTCTTCAATTTGTTATAGTATTCCTGACCGGCAATTTTCAGGTTCACACTCAAACTTGCCATGGACGCATTCGCCTTTATCAAGGTACTGTCTATTGCTTGAGTTCTGCCATCAACCATACCGGTCTTTATGCACAACTCCAGAATATGGTTGAACACCTTCAAGAAAAGCTCCTCACCATAAAGTTTACGGGTACGGGAAAGCGTACTGTGCCATGGAAGCGGCTCGTCAATATTATAATTTAAAAAATAGAGCATGTCCAGTCTCATTCCGGCCTGTTCCACAATCTTCCGGTCGGAAGGTATGTTCTCCAGATATCCAATAAGCATCAGCTTGAAAAAAACAACCGGATCAATGCTGGTCTGTCCCTCTTTCCCATAGTACTCCTGAGTATATTTGCGAATAAAGGATAGGTCCAGAACATCCTTTAAACGGCGATAGAAATTGTTGACCGGAACGCGTTCCGATAAACGGAATGTATAAAACAGTTTTTCTTCGTATGATTTGTAACCTTGCATAATTACTTTTTGTCTCTAATATACTAATAATTAATAATATATGCAACAAAAGGAATTGCTTGTTTTAATAATTTAGAGTTGTGCAACAGGCACGATCCACGACATCCTTACTAATAGTGGTGTTAGCCAATTATTTCGTGAAATGAGCTATTTCGACTCATTTATATTTAGTTATTAGTGCGGGATAGCTCTCAGACTATCCTGCAGCACAATTACAACCGTTCCAATCTGGCTTTCAAGCACTCGTTATAGGTGTACATCGCTCCGGCCTGTACAAGCAAAAGATACTTCTGTGCCGGATCAATCGCATTGACCTTTTCGCTTTGATTGAAATCATTCAGCTTGTTCAGCTTTTCTTCAAGTTGTGCATGTTCTTCAATCAGGCATGATTTAAAATCGCTCATATGAATATGGGTTTTACAAAGCCGCCCAAGGCTCAGTTCTTTTATTATTGAGTTATGGGTGATTAATCAAAGAAATATATCTTAACCACTCCGTTTCTAAAATCTCCTATCATTACTCCATCAATATCTTTTTTGTCAAGAACAGAAAAGTTCTTCCATTTTGAGGAAGATTATAACAACCCTTTACCAATGCAATCGGCATATCCAGGGATGCTCGATACTGGACATCAGAATCCAGAAAAAACATAACGCCGGAAATTCTTCGGGACAATGTATTACATCAAGCTATCAGCCTGTATTACGAAAACCCCAAAGAGTTTCAGTTGAATCTATCAGAATACAGAAACCTATTTGATGAAACATGCCAAGGGACTGTACCTGTAGCTCTCTGGATAATCATGCATAGCCACAATTTTGAAGATGCAATCAGACAGTTGTTAGTTTAGGAGTCGATGCAGATACATTAGGGACCATTGTAGGCAGTATGGCCGAAACCATTTAGGACATTCCTGAATGGATGAAAATTGAAGCGTTAGGCTATTTATCTGATGAAATGAAGAAGATCATAAACGACTTCCATGCCCGGTTGGTTGAACGATAAAAGCTGCTGAATATAAGCTAGGGTACTCCCCTACCCTAGCTTATATTCTTAGATTTACGACCGGCTTTCAGCATCCGTTGCATATAAGTGGCAATTTCCTTTTCTACTTTGACCTGCCATTTAAACTGTTCCATCATAGCAGAAAAAGTATCTTTCAAGGAGTCATCACCATCGTTTATATGCCTCTTTATTTCCGATAAACTTTCAGACATAGCCGCTTTTGTTTCGGCTAAAATATCAAGATACTGCTTCAAAATCTTTATGAATTCCTCTGGTTGAACCTGCTGAAAAGTTGAGTTGTAGAAAATTCTAGTCCGAATAAAATCACTAACAGAGATAAAGCCTTGCGCTTTATTTTGTAAGGCATCGTATTCAGCGACGGTTAATTTTAAGAGAATCTTTTTGTCTCTCTTTTCTTCTTTTGAAGCCTTAGGACGGCCCGCTTTTTTAAAATCCATAGTCAAATTGATTGGTTTATGCAAAGTTACGAACTATTTACGAATATCAAAATAAAAGGCGACTCTGGAGCCTTTTCAAGTGCTGAAGGCACCAAGAGTTTCTGTATATACAGAATTCAAAGCGGTAGGTTTGATTTCGGTATATACAGAAACACATCTTGCAATAGGAAAAATGCAGGGGTAAAATCCGTGCTCTTTGCTTTAGGACTCCCTCCCATAAAAACCTGCTTTTTTATTATTACAAATCATATGACCGATTTTTAATTCGCTCTGATTATTTAAGCAAAACGCCAACAAATGAAAAAAGGAATAAAGAGAATCACTATTATGTTAACACGAATTAAATACGACCGCCATTCCATAATCCGTGTTAATTACCAAAAACTAAAACAATAATTTATTTCATTGATTATTTGAATATTAACATAAGAATCAACTTAAAAAAGTACAAAAATAGATCAGGTGTGCAACTGAACAAGTGCACAGGTGTGCGACCAAACAAGTGCACAGGCGTGCGACCGAACAAGTATACAGGTGAATATCGTAGAATGGGTTGTGTTTATCAAATAATTCCAGAAACAAAAATCTAAAATTATAAACCTACATTTATACATGAGGACTGTCCATTTCAGCGAAATTGTTTCAGATGGCAAAACTATAAGGTAAATATAACGGAAGCCTGGTGGTAAGGCTCCGAAACGACATTTTGATAAAGAAAGATCCGATTCCCAGGGACGGCTATGTTGCCCACTGAAAACCGGATTGACTTTTTGACTTTCTATCGAAGGCTTTTGATTCGCTGCTCCATCCGGAGCATTTTAGATGGAGTATCAAAGAGCGGGCTTCTGTACATCTTTAATTTTGGCAACCATTTCATCGTAGCCAATCTCACATACAAGGCTTTGCCGGGTTTTAAAGCAAATCTACCCAGAAGGGAAAACAACAGGAATTCGGGGTCGGATTCCGCGAACAGGTATGTATAGGATTGAGCAGAAATAAGATCAACGCAAATAGAAGCCTCAGGACACGAAAAAAGACTTTAGCGAGGCAAAGATTGCCCAGGGCAAGAAAACACCTCAGGCGGGACATAAATGACTCCAGACACCGTTTCCTTGGCATTTACACATCAACGATTCAAAGTATGCGAAAAGAAAAAGAAAAAGGTAGAAGATAAATGACTCTCTCCTACCCTTCTTTCCTTTGGACTAAACATCGTACTTTTCTGTAATCTCGGTAATTCTTTCTATCGCATCATTACTGAGACCAAGCCCTCTTGTATAATACTTCGCCAGGAATTCTTGGACAGCAGTGAAAACTACATCCTGAACGTCAATCCTGTTGATGGCTTTTATCATCATCAAATCAGTAGATGATTGTGCATCTACTTTAAAGACCTGCTTAATATTTCTTTGAGTGACTTTCGTAGGTCTGCCTCCAAGCTGTTTTTTGATTTGCGTTGATTTACGTTCTTTGGCAACATCAGCTTGCGAATCACGAGATACTTTCTTGCTTTCGGGTTTGGTTTCCTGAGCCGACATCTCTTCTACGGGCTGTACAACCGGATCTAGCTTGCGCCCGCCGTCATCTACAACAGAAGACTGTGTAGATTCCGGAACTGTAACTTCCTTATTCTTTTCAGGAAATTCTTCATTCTTGGTGGGCTGATTATTCTTTACTTCCTGCATGAATCCACCCACATTTAAAGGTTTATTCTTTTTCGCCATATGTTTTCCTCCTGGTTTTAGTTATATGACTCATTATTGTTATTCCATGCGTTAACTGCCTTAGACTGCCAATCTGCTGGACGCTCCTGTCCGGTCAACTCTTCAGCCAGAGACATGTAGTCCTGTGCACCATTTGAATCTGGAGCATATTCAAAGATACCTTGATGTGCCAAGGGGCTTTCGTCAAATTTGATATTTTTGCGGATTTTTGTTTTAAGCACTTTGTTCGGGTAATTGGATTCGAAATATTGCAAAACTTGTCGGGTAATGCGGGTCTGCTTGTCGTATTTTACCATTAAGAAACCAAGGATGTCCAGCTTTTCGTTGGTGTTCTCAGAAATGTCTCTAATGGAAAGCAGCAGATTTTGCATACCTTGCAAAGAGAAACCACTACATTCGATGGGTATTAGCACGCTATCACTCACTGTCATCACGTTGTCATTAACGACTCCTTCCTTGGGAGCGCAATCAATCAAAACATAATCGAACAGACACTCCCCATTTTCGTTCGCTTGTAAATACGGAGCAAGTTTCTTGGCCAAAATCCGTTCGCGACTTCTTTTGCTATACAAAGTCCCTTCTAAGGCACTTAGAGACTTGGAGGCCGGGATATATGACAGTCCGTCATACAAACAATATAGGGGTATCTGAGCGTCATCTTTGTCCATCCATTCATAAAAGGTACTGTCGCCTTCGGTCTGGTCAAACCCTAAGAGGGCAGATAAGTTACACTGTGCGTCAGTGTCAATCAGCAACACCTTCTTGCCCAAGATCCACAGTGCCACCCCCAAATTATAGGCTGTGGTAGACTTCCCTACCCCACCCTTGTAATTTAATACAGATATTACTTTTGTCATTGATAAAAAAACGTTAGAAATTCAACGTATCAAAGATACAAAGTTTTAAGCAAACAGACAAATAATTATCCATATTTTTAATACTATAATATTCTAAAACTTTATATTTCTACAACATCAACACTCTATATCTTTGGATATCTATACCACCAGAGTTTTGATTACCCATAACTCCATAATACAAAAACCACAAATCAATCATTGCCATTTAGCAATAAGCGCCACATGTTAAATATAAAACGAAGTATCTAAATATCTAAACACATATCCAAAACAACACAATTTCTTAATCACTTGCAACATCAGAATCCAAATACAACTTCAACAACCACTCCAATCCACTAAAAAAGCCCCCACCCCGACAAGAATCCAACGATCCAAAATTATGAACAAACAATACCATTAAGTTTTGATTATCTATAACCCTGTTTACCTGAGCCACCACAACACCATATCACCAATCATATAGAAAGCCACACCACCAAAACAGCAAAACAAACACTCGAAAATCTATATCACTAGATTGCTGATGATATAGCGTTTCAGTTCCCTATATTACCATTGTTCCCTTCACCCATTATCCTATAATATCAGAAACCTAGACAAACAAAACAACCGCATATTAAACATTCAGAATATTGGGTTAATAAAACCATAGTACCCCAGTCACCTAAAACCTATTGCCTTATATCAATAGAGTTTTAGAAGTATAAATCACTGAATGATTACAACCTTAAACATACAGACATACAGAATACTATTCACCTATATCACTGATTACCTATAACATCATGGCATTATAACGCTATAATCCCAATAAGCTATGCAAACAATACACCAAATTCTTAATACTACAAATACCTAAATCTTTATAAATATAAAAACAGAAAACCACAACCTCAGAACAACAGTCATCTAAAACCTTAGGATTTCAGAACCCTACAACACAAAATAAAAAGCAATTTCAATATTATAGAGTTATAGTTACCCAGAACACAATATACCTACAACTATATTACTTCATATATATAGAACCTCAGAAACCAAGACGTCCAGGACACTAAAACAACAATACTCCCAGATTATATAACTAATAGCATCTTGCACATCTAGGCTTTCAGTTACCTAAAACTACATTACCCCATAACCACAGAATAATGTATATTATAGTTACCTATAACTCTAGGCATCTACAATTACAGAATTATAAAACAACGTAACAACAGAAAGAAAGATAGGGGAGGGTATTATAGGTTAACTGGGTTTTGATTGCCCAGTTCTCCGATTCCTTAAAACTACAGAGTAAACAAACGACAGGTGTTTCAATTACCTAAAACCTCAATACTACAATCAACTGTAAACCTAGAACTATAGTATATCCAAAAATACCATTGAGAATTGTAGTAATACAGAATAATACAATAATAGAAATGTAGAGTTTTAATTACCTATAATTCTGCACATATAGAACACCAATAATCTATAATAAAAGCTTTTCAATCAACGCCTAAGTAAATACCGATTGAGAAACAGAACAATCTTTGCAAGCAAGGAAAGAATGTTCCTGAATAAGGTAAACCCCAAACGAAGCAGGTAGGTTGCACCCAGAACGACCAAAAAGCATACTAAAACATTATCCATAATCATTCATATTAAAAAGAAGCCTATGTTCACACACCAGCTCCTCAGAGAACATAAATATTATCTTAACGGTAACAAACACTTAGAGTTCAAATCAACCATATTCAGATTGGACATAACCGGATGACAGCATACCCGGCTATACATGACGTTATATTTGGACTGAACAACATCTACTAAGGATAGTGCCTTATCTTTGGACTCGCATTCGACTCCGAAACGGGAAAACTTACCGTTTGTGTCTTTGGCTTTAAAAATTAAATACCACTTGTTCATAATTTCATAGTTTAAAAAGTTAATAGATTTTGATTGCGAAAGTTACACCATTTAATCCATTGTCTGTTCATCATAACTATATGAATTAAAGAAGTTTAAGATTTGTGGGTCAACTGAAAGGGTCTCGGGTAGGATAGGGGACGAAAGAGTAAGGTTCTTGGTCCCTGTAGCCCGGGACAATGCCACATACACCTGCCCCGGAGAAAATGAAGCCTTGGCATCTACCACAAGCTTGTCAAAAGTCATTCCTTGGGACTTGTGAATGGTTACTGCCCACGCCAATCGTAAGGGCAACTGGGAGAATGATCCGCATTCAACAAACTCCATCATCTTTGAGGTTGAATTATACTCGTACTTGTTGTTGACCCATTTGTGGCGCAGTACTTCAATTTCAATACCATTGCTATCAAGACGCACGTATACTGAATTCTTCTTGAAAGAGACAACGACTCCTGTGCTTCCATTATGATAGAGATGTGCCTCGTTATCATTTGCCAAAAACATAACTTTGGCTCCAATCTTCAGACACAGCTCGAACTCAGCCGGCATTGCAGATGCGCTGAAATTTCCCTTGACACTGGCAGTAAACACCTGCTGTTGTGTAGAGAGTTCATCCAGTTTATCCTGATTCACTTTGTCTGCCTTGGCATTATGCGTTGTCAGCATTACAAAACCATCCTCCAACTCAGATGCATCAATCCCAGGCTTATACAAAGCGTTCAGTAACCGACGTGAAGAATCTGACAATTTACCGCATCGAACATCATTCAGAAGGGAAATGAAGTTGTCATCTGTCTGACGGAAAATGTGAGTCAGACAGACTAATCTCAATTCTGTCAACACCAAAGCCTTTGAAGAGAAGAAAAAAGGAGTTTGGTAAACAGAAGAGAGCAATTTCCACTCCGTTTTATTCACTACAGGCGGCAACTGGTAAAGATCGCCGATGAACACCACCTGCACACCACCAAAAGGAAGAGGATTATTACGGACATGGCAAAGCACGTCATTAATGGCATCCAGTACATCAGCTCTCAGCATAGAGACTTCATCAATCACAAGCACCTCCATATTTTGAAGAACCTCTGCCTTTTCTGAACTAAATTTATAGGCAGGCAGAGCGTCATGCGTGTATCCCAACAGGTCGATGTTTGGAATGAATGGACCAAAAGGCAACTGAAACAATGAATGCAGGGTAACACCGCCCACATTGACAGCTGCAACACCGGTAGGGGCGGCCACCACGATTTGTTTTGATGTCCTGGCAAGTAGCATTCTCAGTAGAGATGATTTGCCGGTACCAGCCTTACCAGTGAGAAAAATACATTGAGATGTATTCTCTACTAGATCCAGAAAATGCTTCATCTCACCGGTTACAATCATTCTTTTCTTTTTTTGGATAGTTCTATCACTCATTGTCTTAGCATTCATAGTAGTCTCTTCTTATTATTCTGATATTTCTTTGGTAAAACAGGGTAGGAGAGTATCTGTTGTAAATCCGGCTGCACCGGCATGTCCACCACCTCCATAGATGGAAGCGATTTGGGAAGCGTTCAGTCTGCCATTCGTATAGAGAGAATATTTCCAGCATCGCCCAGTAAACTCAAACATGACACATACCGGATATTGGTTACGCACACTGTCGAAGATCATGCTTGACTCGTATCGGCTGTTTACTGCCAAACATTTGTAACCAGCGAATTCAGTCACAAATCCATAGGATTTCAGATGTGACTTAGACCTCTGTTTGATATACTCCAGTACAGACTCTCCTTTGCGCACGATGTTCATGGTAACGTCATCAGTAAGCGATTCCCACAAGTCTGATTCTACAGACCAGTCAGAGGCCAACATTCCATAATTGAAAGCGTCCGTATCGACCAACTGCTTCGCCCATGTGTCATAATCAGATACCAGCTGTATCCAGTACGGGATACGGGCAGCACCCTTATGGAACCATGTATAAACCAATGCTGCCGCTGAATATCTCATATCCAATACTCCTTTCACTGACACCAGCTCCAGGTGCTGCTCAACAAGCTGGACAGAACATACATGATGATCAATCCACACGAGATTATCGGTAGCATGCATTAGAGCTTTCAACTCGTGCAAGGTATTCTCCTTGAACGAATAATCAACGACATATACCATATCGTCCTGTTGGATTTCCTGAATGAAAGGAATCAAAGAAAAGGAATAGTCACATTCTACAAAGGAAAACTCCTTTCCGGTGTGAGCCAGTCTTACGAGTGCTGCACTTGCATGACCGTCAATATCATTATGGTGAAAAACGTATATCATAGTCTTAATCATTTATCGTACACAAAGATAGAAATAAATCAGGGACCTACACAGATCTGAAGCTGATATCTCTAAAATGGACACACAATCAAATTTTTTCCATTAAAGCTCTTATACATAGCTAGGAGTAGGAGAGGGGAGAACTTAAACAGAAAGTCGTTGGTCGGCTTTCGAAAATACCGACTGAAGAAAGGGCACTGCCAGCACCCTAACCTCATGAGCCGGAAAATATCAATCTAAATAAATCAAATCAGCCCGCTTTGTATCTGGACAATCTGTCATTCTATCAACCAATGTGTTGAAATTATAATAATGCTGCTGATTATTCAAGATCCGGATAATTTTACCGGCTTCTGTCATATCCGCATAGGACAGACGACAATAATCAACGCCTCTATCCCCAAGCACACTGGAATATTGAAACTGAAAACTCCGGTTTTCACCTTTCACCTGAATCCTCACATCTACATCGGTATGGCTGATAATCGTCTTGATTATCTTTTCTGAATCAAAGTTCCCTGTGTGAATCCATCCGGCACCTACCAACAAACGAAATGTCTGTTCGCTAGCATCCTTGGCATATTGCGCCATGGCATCCTCCCAATACCTGTCTCCTGACCATTCATTAGAAATATACCTGAAAAAAAGGAGATTTTTTTTCAGGTAGTACAAATACATCATGTCTGATTTCAGGTTTGGAAACCGGAAGGTCCAGTTTTTCAAAGAGCGACTTAGTTATACTGTAGAAGCAGTTTGTCCCAGTATAAACCCGATAATCCGGCCTGGCATATTTACGTTTACGTTCGTATGCCTCTTGCTCGAGGGCGGTCATCACATTATACCGACGTCCAACCCACTTAAGAGCATTGCGATAATTCTTTTCTTTAGATGTACCAAATTTCAGGCAGAATTCATTCATAGTACCTATAAATCCATTGTTAAATCGGAATATTTTCTCCTTCATCGTCCTTTTATTTTAATAGGGTAGGGGGATACCCATTCATTATTATTTTTATATCTTAACTATCACAAATTTAGTAATATAACTATCCAATAACAACAAAAGGGAAGATTAGCGCTCATCTGTTATCCTAACTCTACATTCCCATTTTAGCAAACCGGTTCTTATGAAAAAGAAGCCTGTTAATCAGGCTTCGTGAAACGCGAGAAAGGACGCGCTTCACAGCGAATCCTCTCCAATATACAAAACTAAATGCAAAATCTATATCGAATGATAGATGTCAGGTTCTGAACTGACATTATAGATATAATTTCCACACCGTACCAGCAAGGCGTCTTTACCATAATACAACTTTTTCATTCCAGAAACAGAACCAGACTTGTGAAAGTTAGGGAAACGGCTAAGATTAAACCGTTCCCCAACAGAGGATGGCAAGTACTTTACTTTACTCATTCATAGCAAATTTATAGAAGAGATTCAACTCTTCTTGGTTTTCAACATAATAGTCTGCTATCTGTTTTTGAGAGAAATCGGGATGTTCTTCCACAATCCCATCATAGATAACCTGCGGCATATTGTAGACAACAGCTTCCGTATAGTCAACTGTACCGGCATATCCAAACAGGATTACAGACAACAAAACAAATAGTCCAATTTTCTTTCTTTTCATAATTGATAAATTTAAATGGTTTGGTAATCGGGGTAATTATCTCTAATACAAAGATACAAAAAGGGTCTCATTTACTTTTCAACAACCGGATATTCAGCCATTTACATCATCTAAAGGAACTTTCCCAATTAAGCAGATCCGCTTTCTCGGGAGAAATAAATCAGGAGTCTGGTGTCAGACTCCGCAAAACGAAGAGAGGACGCACTTCACAGCGAATCCTCAATTATGGCATCAATTCAATTCCAGATGGTAAAAAGTCTCAAACCAAGCATTACCCTTTTACAAGAGGCTCTACTTTATAAGCCATCATCGACACATTTGTGTAGGTCTGACCATTGTACTCATGAGACTTCATACCCAGGTCACCAGTTACGGCAACTAATGATCCTTTCTTCAATTTCTCGACCATAGGCTGCACCTTGTCTTTCTGACCCCACATCTCAACCTTCACAAAAAGAGCCCTCCAGCCAGTACGGGGCTTGTAATTACCCTCGGTGTCCTTATACTGCGCACCCTCAGAAACGCAAATGTCAAAATTACAAACTGATCTACCGTTATTTTCACGAATCTCAATTCTCTCATTCTGCACGAAACCTTTAATAGTTGACATAACTAATGACAGTTTTTATACCGGTGCCTCCGGTTCTTATTATGATTATTATCTCTTTCTTTTCTCTATTACAAATATAGTCATAATAGACTATATCACAGAATATTAGATAACATTACAGCAAAAGGCAAACGAACTTTACTTCTTCATTTAAGCGCCATTCAATTTGTACTCAGAATTCTTCCTAAGGTATTTCAAGGTAGGGCCATAATGAGTACCAATCAAGGTGATCGGTTGTCGAACTCCGCGAACATTTCCGCTCATTTTTGAGCGTTCTACCGCAATATACCGCTCAAAAAAATGTAGAACAACCCGGAAGCGAAGCTTCTCAGATCAATGTTTTAAATATATAACAAAGAGAATATTGAATTATAGTATTTCATAACTATCTGAAAGTCAAAAGGGGAATTAAGGATATTACACCTGATTCGGAACTTTGATGCATCTAAATCGGAACTTTTAATTCCGATGTTAACATCAAGATCGGTAGTTTGCAACACGTGTTTCGGAACTTCAAAATTTAGAAAGTTCCGAAACACGTGCAATATCTGACGGTTTACACGTATTTCGGAACTTTTTTATCAAGTGATTATCATAGAATATAGTATCACCGAAATTCTATAGAAGCCAGTAAAACAATAAAATATATATTTGGCTACACCTGTTTCGGAACATTTCATGGTTGTATATATTATAGAGTGATACTTCAAACTGTATTAAGGCAAAAGTTCCGAAATACGTGCAATGTTTGGCAGTTCACAAGTAAAAGGTAACATAATTATCAAGAATGTCATACTTATTAGAGTGAAATTTGTGCATATACAACCAAATGATACACAGTTAATTTCAAATTGGCTTACATCTACTTCGGAACTTTCTTCAGTTTACCTCCGGTCTATACAACACGAAGACAAAAGTTCCGAAATAGATGCAACAACGGGCTGTTTACACGTAAATCGGAACTTTTTTATCCAATATATTTCACACAGTCAATAATTCCATGGTTTCATATTTCTAAGATATATAGAAGGTTATATATATCGTTGCATCTGTTTCGGAACTTTTAATGAATACAGCCTATCTTGCTGTGATAGTGTGTTTGGTCCGCTCAAAAAGTTCCGAAATACGTGCAACGGTTGCCTGTTTGCACCTGTTTCGGAACTTTCATTGAACCTTTATCGAGAATCAGCCATCACGTAGAAGTCAGATATACAATATAATACCAACACCATTACATCTATTCCGGAACTTTTCAGGACATGGTTCACTATATTGAGATATTCCGTTCGTATGAGCTAAAAGTTCCGAAACTCGTGCAACGACGGCTTGTTTACACGTAAAAGGAAACATTAATTCCAAGTTCATCAAAGCAGTTTAAATTTGCCAGTAATAATCACATTTCTATATATACTGGTTATTTACAGTGCTTTATACATACATAATAACTGACTGTAAATTGAAAAATAGTACCATTCGCAATGCCGTTACATCTATTTCGGAACTTTTCTCAGTATATTTACAGTCTATACAACATGCAGGCAAAAGTTCCGAAATCGATGCAACAACGGGTTGCTTACACGTATTTCGGAACTTTTTTATCCAATATATTCCACACGATCAATACTTCGTAGGTTTCATATTACGCTGATATACAATGTTTTGCAAATCCATTGCATCTATTTCGGAACTTTTCAATGTACTATCTACTCCTCATAGATGTTCCAGGTAGTCCGTTTACAAAAGTTCCGAAATAGATGTAGCCAGCCTGTCGTTACACGTATTTCGGAACTTTTTTATCAGGTTTATATTATAGCTGACTTGACTATCGAGCTAACAAAAGTGCAGATATACTGAATATTACATAAAGCATTGCACGTATTTCGGAACTTTTGACTAGATTACTTATGAAACTCTGATTCCCACAGATCCATATAAAGCTTAACATCCTAATATACAGATCATAAATATGCCGTTACATCTATTTCGGAACTTTCAGTTTTTCAAAACTTCCGTTTTAGATGTAATAAAAGTTCCGATTTGGATGCAGACTATTGGGAGTAAAGTTCCGATTTAGAAGTATTGAAGTTCCGAATCAGATGTAAGGATGATTTATATCATATTAAAATACAGCAGTTTACAAGCATCTATATATTATCAATATTTCTTTTTCTTCTTATATTAATAAAATTACCATGAGAAGCAAGCTTCATTTTTCTTTCGGATTATCATATATCATTTTTTACTTACACCAATTTCGGAACTTTTGAAAACGAAATTTGCAAAACTTAACAGTGGGGTTAATCTCAATATTTATATTTGTCATTACACGTATTTCGGAACATTTGGGATACTTTTCATCCTTCTAATGAATAGCTATAATCATAACTGTCTGAAATAATGGGAGACAGAAAAATAATTAAGATAAATTACGACAAAAAGTTCCGAAATAGATGTAACGAGCTTATTTTGTCCTTAAAAAACATTAACATGAAAAAAATATACACATCTTAATACTTTTTATTCTCTTAAAAGAGTATTTTTGGCACAAAATATCTTGACAATGACAAAAGGCAACAAAGAAAAACTAATCAAATCAGTTTTACCGGTCAACGAGATGACATGGCTGGTACAACCTATCACAGTGACGGTCTCCAAATTTGATTATGACCCCACTCAGACCAAATTTTTGGTGGCGATGATAGAATGTATGCAGGAATCCATTAAAAAGTCCATCACTAACAATGTAGAACAGTTACCATTATTCTCAGATGGAAATAATGATAATGAATTGACAATGAAGATACCATTGAAGTCTTTGGGTATAGACCCTAGAAGATATCCTGAAATCAAGCAGTCTCTTATCAAACTTGCAACAACACCTTTCGAAATGCCAGTCAAAGATGAAGAAGGTCGTAATTATATCCGGTATGCAGGATTGTGTGAAGTATATATGCCGGACGAAAAATATGTGCGCACGGTTATAGTCAAGATTAAAAAGGATGTTGCACTATCCCTGATAGATGCAAAGGTGTATGGATATCAGAAGTATCTGAAGCAGGTTATCACTAAGACAAAAAAACAAATATACACAGCGCTTATATTTTTTTGTGACTTCATGGAAATCGCAGGGAGAAACCAAAATTCAGGTAGAAAAATTACGTTCTATGTTGCGTCTAGAAAATAAGTATCTTCGTTGGAACGCATTTTATAATAGTGTAATAAAAACTGCAGAAAAAAGAATTGATAGAAAAATTCGAAGCTGGTTTAAGTGAGTGTTATTTTGAAGCCTCTCCTGTCTATAAGAAGGGTCAAAAAAACGGAACCCCTGATTATTTGCACTTTAAGATCTTTGTTTCCAAGCAAGAGAAGGAAAACATGAAGAATCTGACCTATACCAGTTTAAAAATCCGGACAGATGAAAGTCTGCGTGTGGATTTCAAAATAAAGGTTAAAAGACAAAGAGAACAATTGCTGAGAATGATTAATCAGGATAACATACATCTTTTTTCGGACTTTCTTATCGAATTAGGAGCAAAAATTGAATCAGAAAATAGTACTATTACTGATGTTGGCGCCTATGCTTTCACTTCTTGTCAAAGATTTCTGTTGAAAAATACTCCAGAAGCAGAAATCGTTCCTGACACACCTAAAGAAGAAGAGTTTGGCGATGAACGTATATTCGCTAAGGAAATTGAAGCATTCAGAAAGGCAATGAAGAAGAATGTAGGAGAGGAAGCATATATAACTTGGTTTACTCCTGTGCGCTTTGTCAAGATAGACAAAGTAGAAGGCGGTTACGATCTCACTCTCGAAGTGCCTTCAAAGTTTGTCTATGATATGATTGAATCAAAATACCTTGCCCAACTTAGGGAATCCCTTCAAACCGGATTTAAAAAGAAAATAGTATCTCTCAAATACCGTATGCCCAATTAAAACAGAAAGGAAAGAATAAATCCTATGACTGTGGAAGCGGCACAAGCGACTGCCAGCATAGTGGTTGACACACCTTTGCTTTGATTCGCTCTCAGATTCTCAATCTCAATGTTTTTGGTTGAGATTTCTTTAAGACGAAGTTCTGCGTCCCTTTGCAACGACGCAACTTGTTCGGTAAATGATTTCTGTTGTGCCTGAAAACCTTGGGATAGTTTTCCCATTTGTATGGCAGATTTTTCATTGGCCTCGCCCAACTGCTTTTGAAGTTCCTGAATCTGTTTGTTGGCAGCTTCGGTCTGCTCCTTATGTGTTGAGTTCAGCTTTGCAATCTGATCTGTAAGGTTCTTGACTTGTTCCTGATTTGTCTTATCCTTTACTTGATTCGATTTGGATATTTGCTCCAGTTGATTTTGGAGGCCTTTCACCTGAATGGCATGTTGTTCGTCCGCTTTCTTTTGTGCTTCTGTGGCTGCTTTCAATTGCTCCTGTAGTTTTGCATTGGTCTTATTCTGTGTCTCAATTTGTTCGGCAAACTGTTTGCGTACTTCTGCGACCAAAGCAGCCTTGGATTTTGCCTTTTCGGAAGTGACGGATTCCGTGATGTCAGAGAAAAACTTACCCAAACCTGTCGGAGTGTCGATGACCAGATCCGCAAGCAATTTGAGGTTATGTTTTTCCTCGGCATGACCTACTGCCGAGATTACAGCCGACTTCATCCGGACTATTGTGCCAAGAAGATCATTGTTATTAAATACTTCGAGACCGGAACCACCGCCACGCACCAAAGCCACGGCATCATATTTCCCGTCCACCTCTTTGAGTGTCCGGACAGTTTGGGCAATATTTGCGAAAGTAGTGTCCAGCTGTACAAATTCGATGCTCTGTGCGGCATTTCCAGCCGCGTTGTTGAACTCTGTCCGTGTACATGAGGATGTGGCCCACAAAAGAGCAACACGTGGCTTCTCGTTGCTGAAAAGGCGGTTTTTGAACAACAAGGACACATCCTTCTTGCCGGATTGTGCTTTTTCTCTCTGTAAGTTCCAGAATTGCTTCTCGTCCTCAGATACCTTGCTTTCTTCCACATTGAGGACAGATTCAAGATCCAAGGAAACGCCGATTACGCTGTCCGGTCTTACCTTACGGTTTACAAATCCGTAAATGGTAATCAGCTTTTCAGCCTTACCTGACAGTTGCTCCCGTTGGGCGGGACGAACCTTGATGACCAGTTCCTCCTTGCCGGATTCTTGAATCAGGCGGTCATAGAATACACCGCCATACAGTTTGTTCATCCGATCCGGACGGTATATCCCTTGAACGGTAATAGGATAAGCTTCCACTGCAACCTTCAATGCTGAATTATAGCAAGTCAACAATGATGCTGGGGTAAATATGGGTGTCTGATTCATTAGGTTCATATTCCTTGGTTTGTTTTTCTACTACAAAAGTACAAAAGATTCGGGGCTTAAAGAAATGCCGGAATGATTCTGTGTAGGGTAGGGGGAGAGTTCCACTTCTTCATCTAAGCTGATAGCCATTTGGAAAGTTACAGACATAAACATAGGGAACGTGGGTGCGTTCCCGGTCAGGGTGGGGGATAACGGGTACCATTCATGCAAATAGTACCCGAATCTTTTTATTCTGAATATTGCAGCTCGTTATATAACGTGTCGGAACAAGTCCATTCAACCTCTTGGAATATACGAATGGCAGTATCATCCCCTAAGCTTGGAAGGTTCTCACGCCTCTCAAAATCTTTTCTAGTCTCGTATTCGTCAGGTTCGGCATATTCTCCGGCATAGGCAGGAAAATCTGTAAAGAATACATAGCCTATTTCATTTTTGAAATGGAATCCTTCACCCTGATATTCCTTTTCAATGATATAGTTCCCTTTTTCCTGTTTGAGTGAGCCTTCGGAGATGTAATGTCCTTCCGGAATAGCTTCACACAATTTGCCGAACAGGGTGAAGGCATTCGGTTGGGATGAATAAATAGGTTCTGGCTTCCCCTTTGAATTCTCTCCCCACAATACCAGGAAAACATGGTCAAATCCGACCTTCAAAATTTCTTCCTGACTGCATTGGTCTGTTAAAACCAGTCTAATTAAGTCTTCCTTTTTCGTTGCTGCTCAAAAGTGTCTTCGTACCTATTTCATCGCCATAATTCACTCCCAGTTCAAACCATTGGTTTTCATCTAGTTCTTTCATTCCTTCCAAAAGGAGTTCCGCTAAACAGCGGAATCAATTTTAATATCTTCAGCATTTAATAATATTGTATTCATAGTATTAGATAATTCTGATGTATAAATCCAAACCGATAGCATCGGTGTTGATATAATTCTCCAGCCACTGCACAGGCTTACTGTCTATGCAGTTTCTCTCGCATTGTTTTTTTGTGAATTTTGCGACTTTACTTTTCGTAAAGTCTTGGTTAAATAAATAAACCTTCATATTTCTTGTCTTTTAGTATTTTATCAATTTTGTCTCTCAATCTTTCTAATGCTATTTTTGCGGCATCTTGTTTTACGGTTTCATTGGAAATATTCAAATCTGTTTTCGGGTAGTCTGACGGGAAGGAATGAATAACGCCCCATATCAGGTGTTTCAGTACATCTTCAATCTCCTTCCGGAAAATTTCAGGGTGTCCGGGAGTGAGATGTTCCTCTTTGGAACCAAAGTAATAATACTCTTCCAAGGACAGATCTTCGACCCGTCTTTGTCCGGTCTTGTTGTTCACTAATATCGCTTCCATATCTCTGATTATTTTCTAATACAAAGATACGAAAACGATATGTAACAAGTTGATAAATAGATATATATTAAAAATATAAGACGAGAAGGAACTATTCCATTAAAGCGTTATCTCTTTTGAGTGAGTGATCGGGAATAATCGGTTAGATTGGCTATGAGTGCATTTTGCCATTGCCTCAGACAGATATCCCGGGCAATATAATCCTTGGAAGACTCCCAGTATCTTGCATTCTTTATGAATAATCCGCAAATGTTTCCTAGATAGACTTTCTCAAGAGTCAGCTGGGCGGCAGCTGCACGGAACATGCCTGTAGGCTGGTAATCCAGATTGGGTATATGAATCCCTTCGCTGAATATATGCTGATGGCAAGCAAGCAGTTCTTTGAACGAAGAACAATTTTCAGCTTCGTCGATCATTCTTTCGCAAAGACGAAGCTGACGCTGTTGCTGCATGCGGTCAAGTGACAGCAGATTACGAAGATTATTTATGAATTTCATAATTTACGGTTTGAGATCTGAACAATGAGCCATCAACAGACCACAGAAATCCTCAATGAAGACATCATCGGCAGGACAGACTTCTGGCGTATCATTTTCAACGGCACCTCCCAATATGAGTGTGTCATTGATCAAGGTAAGATTAAAAACTTTAAAGTAAGTGCCGTTGGTACGAAGACACTCTGAGGAATCATTCGTCAAATCAAAATATACTGTCTCCTTTTGTTTCTCGAGAAGGGATTTGGCAACGTCGTAGATGTTCTCTTTGATTTTCTGCAATTCAAGTTTAAGATCATCCGAAATGGAAACGAGACATTCCAGAGGAACCAGGTTTGCATTAACTTGAAAATCGTCATGTACCAGATTCAGCAATTCGGCTTGGCTTTTGTATGCGTGCGTAACAATTATGCGAACATTTGAAATGTCCACCTGGCTGTGCTGTGGAACGACAGTCAAAGGAACCGTCAATTGGGTTAACTCCCCATCATCGGTTACTTTTATGAATTGATACAGTTTGTTTCTAAGATAGTGAAGTTTTTCAGAAGCAGAACAAATTCTGCCAAACAGTAAATCTATTTCGTTTTGGTTCATAAGATTGATTATTAGTTTCTTGCAAAGATATCAATTTTCATTATGATTCGCAAGTGTAAATCAATCTAATTTACACTAAAATAACATTTTGTGCCGAAGGCTCTTGAAAATTTTAAAATGAACTCTCTCCTACCGGTATGTCTATTATTGTCTTATTAGTGTCTATAAAAATGTCTATATGTATAGGGTGTTGTAAGTGTCTAATAATCAATATGTACAATATATATAATATCACCACCTGTGGGGATATTATGTCATCACCTATGGGGTAAATTTGCTTAAGATATAACCACCTATGGGGATAAAAAGTACTCAACTGTGGGGTCGTAATGTACCCAATTGTGGGGTTACGATTTGTAATAATATATTACGAACCTTTTAATATCATCGGTTTTCGGCCTGTAATATCATCAGCTGTGGGGTAAATTGGAACCATTGTATTTTGTAAATTTCTGAAATATAGTATTATGCAAAATTGCATTTACTTCCGCTTAACACTTAACGGCATCGGCAATATGGATGTAATGTAACCGGTAATGGGGAAAAATAACCCCAAATTGCATATTTTTCCCCACAATCGGTGATATTTGCCTGTTGTTATCAGTATCCTTAGAATGGCGTCATCCATGGTAATTTGTAAAAATCCTTTTCACATTCCTAATCCCCCATGATTGAGTACAATATGATTGTAAATCTTTCCAATATATTGACTTAAATATCAAAGTTTCCGTTTGTTATGATTCTTAGTCTTTTATCCTTATCAGTGGTTATATATGGAAAAAACAGAGAAAATGAGCGCTGAAATGTCACCAGCTGTGGGCTGTATAACGGAAATTACCCATTTTACCCCATAGGTGGTTACATTATAAACCCCTCAAAGTATCATCATATTTCATTCTTTAATGCTACCAATCACTCAGAAATCCCCATAGGTGATTATTTTTGGGACAAAAACAGTCTGAAAAGCCAGAGATATTTGCATAAATGGGGAAATATCCACAATTTTTGAGGTTTTCCTCATGACTGATGAACATTTCTAGTGGGGAATATTATGCCCTATGATAGGTTATATTTGATTGAATGCCATTTTGTGAGATTCGTAATGTACTCAGTTGTGGGGTAAATTATATCATCTTCAAGTTGTTACAATACATTCTCCCATATTTTATAATTGTCAGATTATCAGTATATTCAAATTATGTCTATATCCCTACAACTGTGTATATTAAGTGTATACTATCGCAATCTTCACGAAATGTACCTATTTATGGGGTGGGGGGGATGGTATCGGTTAATTTACCCCACAGCTGCTTATATTACGATAGGTTATCATCTGATGCCAGCGGCATATTATCGCGTTCCCGGACTAGCACAATTACCTCATGAATGGTTATAATTGCCCGAAAATATCCGGATCAACGTGAAATGTTCCCGATTATGTGGTAAAATACAGCTTATTCGCCCTATTAGTGGTTACTATAAATGAAAAAGTGGTCACAGGTGGAAATCTCACCTGTAGTGGAAAAACGGTGGAATTTCACGTCCTGTGAGGACAGCTTTGTTAAAACGTGCAAAATTATCCCCGTTTTTTGACTGCTTTTTTGTTGATTTAAAATTATTGGAGTAATTTAGTAATCGTAACTCATTCATTATAAAAAACTTATGTCAAATAAAGAAACCAAAACTGATTTGCCTAAGGAAACATTCTGCATAGAGAGATACGACGGCAAAAAGCCAGCAAGGATTCCAGATGCCCTTTATGATTTCAAAAATGTCAAATTTGAGATCAGGAACATCCGGTACTTCCGCTTGCTGATTACAATCAGCCAAAATGTTACTCTACAAGAAAGCAATCCGGAACTATTTAAATACAGTGACTATGCTATAAAACGCAAAGACCTTATCAAGTATCTGGGACTGACGACCACAAAGATAAACTATAATCTGATAAAGGAGCTGGAAGAAGAAATAAAGACCTGCATGCCTTACTTTAAGATTGTGAAGCAAGGCCCCAAAGGTGTCAGTTTTATGAATATCTATTGGTTTGAGTACTTTGGATACAATGCCGAGACTGACTACATCATGTATAAGCTGACTGAATCAGCCAAGCCTTTTATCACTTCTCTCCAACGGTACAATAAGGTTACTCCCACCATAGCCAACTTGTTGAATAATGAGGTACAGGCATGGCTCTATCCATGGTTAAAGTCAGCTGCAAACCTGAAAACAATGATGGAAGTCAGCGTGGACGAACTGAAGGCCCAGTTAGTCAAAGCCACCGACAAAACCTATGACGAAACGCAATATCCAAATGCGGTAACCCGATTCTTTAACAAAGTCTTGGGAATTCGGAAAAAACCAAAAGGGAGAACATTTGTGAAAATAGATGTTACCTATGTTGAAATGGAGATCATTAACAATAACCAGGTCAGCTCTAAATCCATCAACTACATCAATGAGCTTACCGATATCACTGTAGCTGTATGGGCCAAACGTAAGTGCCGAAAATATGTCGGTCTGGCATTTGATGTCAAAATGAAGGAAAATTACGTGGAACAACCCAGTGAAATCAACATTATCCGCATTCCATCTCCTGCCAATAAGACTAAAAAGCATGCTGAAATTGATTGTGTCAAAAGAAATCATGCCAAAGTCAAAGAAGAAGCTGAGTACATGGCGAATCTCTTTGATAAGATGGCATTTGACATCAAACCGGAAGACATTTTGCGGGATATGCCACCGGCTGAGAGAGAGGAACTGAATTTCGACCAGATGAAACAAAAATGGATTGCCTATGTAAATGCTTATGGTAGTAATGTACCTGGTGAAATCAATACTGTAGGCAAGTTTGCCAAAAGGATGGGCTATAAGTACGATGAAAGTAAGGGGACTTACTATAAATGAATGAGTGATTAATGATAAAGAGGAAACTGGTTTCACAACCAACTTTCCTCTTTCTCTTTATGAACAACAAAACAACTTTTTCAGTAATCCTGATTTTTAGAATGGCAAGTCATCCTTGATATTGTCTGCTGTCTCGGACTGTGCCACAACGACTGGTGACTGATTGGAGTGTGCAGGCTGTTGTGTATTCTGCTGGCTGAGACGACTCTTGTCTACGATTAGAAACTCAATTTCAGACACTTTTGCTGTCTGGACAGTGCGCAATACGGGATCACCATTGTTGTCATATTTAAGTTGGTCATTCTCGCGTTCCTGATAGGCACGTGCTGACATGCTGTGGGATGTTATTTGCACCAGATTGCCTTTTACCAGTCTTTCTGAACTGTAGCGGATACCGGAAGTGGATTTTTTGCTTCTCCAGAAAGCACATTCAATAAATTTGGCTTGGTCTACCCATTGTCCTTGCTTGTCGGTATAGCCACAATCGACTGCAATGGTAAAGTTAAATACTACGTTCTCGCCGATTTCACGTTGGTCAGCGTCTTTGACCAAGCGACCGATGTAAAGATGTTGCTCTTTCATGTTATTTGGTTTTGGTGACCGGTTATCCGGTCGGTTAATAATTGCGTAAAGATAAGTTTGTTTTTGTAAATCAGCAAACTAACAGCTGAAAATATTCGAAAAATTATCTCAATTTGCATCCATTTCCTGTTCTTCTACAAATTGTGAGACGCTATCATACAATGATGCTGTATAGTAATTGATGCTCTTCTCCGATATGGATGTGCCATTCAGAATTGCGGTCAGGAACCTGTCGCATTTCTTTCTAGGATGTAATCTGCGGAACAGGCGACGAATCACCCGACCGTCAGGCAGGTGTTCCACTGAAACGACATCCTTGTTCTCGAAATGCCAGACGCAAGGGTGGGAGGGACCGAAAAAGAGACTGTTCAATTTGTTTCCGTGCAAGTTATATCCGATAATCTCCCCGTTGTCATCCATTAGGAACGAGATGATGTTTCCGTTGGTTGACTGATCCATCGCCTTGTAGATTGAATGAAATCTATCCATTTTCTCTTTCAAGTCTGAATGAATGAAAGAACTGAATATAATTGGGTTATTTGTCATTTCATTAAATGTTTATAGTTATTAGTTGAATACGGATCTGAATAAGAGCCAATCGTGGTGCATTTTCTTCAGATCATTCGGCCCGTTTAGAACCGACACATAAGAATGGAATACCACCAGGTTCCGGTCAACCGAATCGTAATGTCCCAATGCCATTCCGGTCTCATAGAATAGAATTGCATGAAGCGGATCTTTGTTTTCCATATTCCTAAGTCCGAGTTGTCCAAGCTCTTTGATGAAAGAATAGACAATCTCTTCTTGAGTTAAAGAACCAGTTATGCCTTTTCGGTCGGCATATCTCTCGAAGAACCTGTTTGTGAATATGAATTTGAGTGAGGAGTTTTCCCCTTCCAGATCCATTTGGATAAAAAGGCAGAGACGATTGTACTTGGTGAATGTGCATCCTACATAAAAAGGGATACTGACCAAGTCAGCGCGGTTTCTCACATGTGGAAAGATAAACCACTTGTTATGCTGAGAGGACGTAAATCCTACCGGCTTAAAAAACAGCGGGTATCGTTTCAGCTTAATAGCTTCGCTCCGGTACCGGGCAAACTTTATTTTTTTTGAGAAAGCCAACGCTTCATCCATGTCGGAAGAAAGGTGTGCCGCTATCTCCTGGTAACTCATGTTGGGTAATATCATAGCTAGAGGTATTTGATTGTTTATTTGTCAAAGGTTGTGTTATAATGCAGCGGTATAACTAGCCCTAGAACTCATTAGTCTCTCATAGATTTCATCATCTTCTTCAAACTCATACTGTTCTAAAAGTTCACGGCGGGAACGGATAATCCCGTCTTGGCACAGCATAGCCGGAGCATCCATAAAGAACCGGAAAAGAATCTCGTCCTTGTACACCTCTTCGTAATTATCGATCATTACGGCAGGTATAATTTTGTCATCAATGAACTTCACCACTCCTTTGCTTTCGAATGGCGTCCGTGATTTCAACAGATAGTTGTAAACAGACAGGTAGAATATTTCGTTGGATGACAAATCTGTCCATTTGGCTGGTTGCCCTTCCTCGTCAATAGACCAAAGGGAAAAGGATAGGTGGTCGAGACCATACATCTCGATCCATTCAGCAAGCTTAAGGGTAGCCTGCTGGAACGTAGGGGCAAGATGTTTCTTTCCTGCAGCCGAAGCGATGTAGAAGCAGTTCAGTTTGAAGTCACCTATCGTGATTTCGCTGGGGTGTTGATCCATCATTCCACGGAGTATAGCGTGAACGACGTCATTGAGGTCTATCTGTTTGTTCATATCTTTAATCTTTAATTTTGAGCAATCGTTTCAGGTGGAACGCTGCTTGAAACAAGGTCTTACCCTCGCCGATGGTCAGGTACTGATTGTACGGCTTCTCAGACAGATAACCTGCCAACCATTTGTTTTCACCGTTTTCGTCCGGATATACCCCAAACCGCAACCGGTAAGTGATGTTGTCCTCTATGATGACAGGCTTAAGCCCCGCAATGGCTTGGCAGAAATTGTGGTAAGAGATCTCGGCTTCGCAAACCTGTATAATATCACCAGTATGGTGGTATCCGGCATTGATTGCCTCTAGGATCAATTTCTTCAATATCTCAACTGAAAGTTTTTTCATGTCTTCATCTTTTTGGTTTATACAAAGATAATCATTTATTATTCTGTTGCATAATATGCTGATATATAATTGAATAAGCAAAACAAGCCACAACTTTTTCCATATAAGCAAAATGCCATTTTTGTGGAGCCTAAAGAAAACCGGGGGCGGCTTTCGGCAAAATTATTCCGTTTTCAGATCTTCCCGTGCCCGGACTTCAACAGGAAGTGGGCGCAGGAAAACCAGTTTCTATCACTCTATAACTGCATCCTGCAAAATATCAAGAATTTCGAGGCTCTGGTATTTGTTTACGGGCACGTCTTTAGAGTTTCCTCCACAGATACTAAAGCATTCCACAAAGGGGCTGTTATCTTAGATATACAGTCCTTTTAGATTGCAGGTGGAAAACGAAATTTTTAATTTATTGCCGTTGTTCTTACATAATTCAAGAAGGGTATTATATGCTTCCTCCTGTAACTTTTCATTTTTGATGAAAAGATTTTTCATTGTTTGTGGTAACTCTATAGTTTATTTGGTTTTTTAGCATCACATTTCTGTTATTTTACCTTGTACTCAGCATACACTGGCTCATTACCAGAATTATAGATATACTTATATACCGGGTCATTGTTGTATCCCACAAAGGCTACATTATAATCGTCAAAGTCTTTTGGGGTAGCAATCCTTACCTTATATTCTGCGGGCGGTAACGGAACTGTAGGTGAACTGCTCCAGTCTGCCCCTTTCCATACGCAAGCACGTAATACTGCCAGCGTGCCCGGTCGTTCAAGGTTGATATAGCCCAGTGTGTGCTCTTTGAACACCACAAGAACAATATCCCCTTTTTCTCTTAAATCCTTTATGTTTACTGTCTTTCCCATAGCCTTATTTTTAGATGTATTTATCCAGTTCCTTTTCCAATTCTTTTCCTGTTTACCTCAGGAAAGAGTTCAAGAACCAGTGCCAATGAACGGCAATAATTATTGCTATACTCTTCGGTGTCCATGAGTCTCAACACCATAGTACACCAAACACTTTTACCGTTTGAGGGCTTCCGGTTCATTGCCTGTCCTAATACTTCTGCTGCTGTCTTATCCATAGTTGTCTATATGTTATCTTTATTTCTCTGATACAAAGATAGTTATATTAATTGAGTTACTATCACAAACCGTAATGTATAAATTCTTGAAGGTCAGGTAGAGACTGTTCCATTGAAGCTTCTCAGACATAGCTGAACCCTGTAGGAGTTGCTTCTGACTTAAAGAAATACAGGAAGATGTTGTCATCTTCCGTGTATTATGGAGTCGAATACATTATCCCCGTGCCGGTTCTTGTTAAAAAGTCCGGACACAGGGAAGCAGATATTAGTCGGTAACACTAATATAATACTCCAGTTCATCATCCTTCAGATGTTCCAGCGCATATGCGTTAGCTTCACGCCAATACTGCTCGTATAATCTGGCTACCTCCTGATTGCCCTTGTAATGCTGCCAAATCTTGTGGTTCAACACCAAAACCATCTCTGTAAGATACTCGTAGTGCTCTTTCCACTCGTCGAAAGCCCGCTTGAATGTATCCTTGATCGCCTCTATTCCAAACCGATCTGCAATGGAAAAATCCATCCAGAATGTTGTTTTGGTTTCGTAACCGTTCTCTCTCATTAGCTCACTCCATGTCATATACACAAATTTTAAAAGTTGAACACTTAACTAAAAAAGATAATCTCATTCCGGACTGTACACTGGAATGAATTACTATCTTTATTTCTCTGACACAAAGGTAGTTATAATATATAAGTTGCAGCCCTAAACCTCAATATATAAGTCTATGAAGGGTAGGTAGGGACTATTCCATTGAAGCATTCCAAACATAACAGGTTAACTGAAGGTAAATGGAAATAGGAAGATGTTTTCATCTTCCGTGTATTACGCAGGCAAGGAAATCTGAGCCGGGCTGTTATAGGAATAAGTAGCGGACGCCCGTACACCTCACATATAGAGGAAAAATTGCTTGTAAAGCAACCTCCCTATTGGAGTGGGAGGATGGCCGATACCTATTCTGCTGACCGTTTCTGATTTGCTGCCGGAGTTATTTTTGCAATTACTCCGGCGGCTATTCCTATTAGAACTCAGAAAACGGGGAGAAATACAACGGTTTCATTAAGAAATCCAATTCCCAGGCTGTGATTTTGGTCAAACCAGTTCCAGATAACTTTCCGATCTGTTCCCTTTTCCCAATACAGGAAATCCCGGTCAATTTTTCCTTTTGAATTGACAGGTACATCTGCCAGCATCACCCATGCACTTTCTATATCATCATCCGTTACTGTCTCCGGGCTGGGATGTTCCTTTAAAAATACCTCTTCATTACCTAAGATGGTTGCATCCTGTAAAATTTCAAGAATCTCAAGGCTTTGCTTGTTGAGTACATGTACATCTTTGCTACATCCACCGTCAGTAGTAGTGCTTTCAACCAAAAGATAATCATCTTTAAGATACATTCCTTTCAAGTTACAGGTCGTTACTCCGATAACCCCATAGTCTAAATCAATGCAAAGATCAGATGAAAATCTAAACTTTCCACCGTGTCCTTTACAAATTTCGACCATCATGTTGTATGCCATTTTTTGTAATTTGGCATTATCTGCAAAAAGTTTGGCTGCTTTTTTAGGTAACTCCATATTATAGTGGTTTTATGACATCGCCACATACACGATGTCTGATATGTTTTCATATGCTTAATTATTAGTCTTTGATAACTCCGATAACATATGTTTTCGAATCGAACGACCATTCCATTGTTTCCCTATCTACCGTTTCATAGTAATGCCCATGGCAGGCTATTACCAATTGGGTTTCGTCGATACTCTTGATCTCGTCAAGCAATTCTTTGCGGCCAGACACAAATTTCTCCAAGTCTTCAAGGCTATTGATGTCATCCAGCAATGGTTTCACTTCGTCTTCATAAAACGATTCCGCACTGCTTGAATCGAATGCCATGTAATCATCGCCATAATTTTCGGCTGAAATGCCCATCGGCTCGAATGTCGTATTGCGGTCTCTGACATAGAGTTGCCAACCTGCTTTTTTCCAGAAAGTAGTGATACGCAATCCGTATTTCTCGGCCAATTTCTCTGCCTCTGAAAAATTAGGGAAACCGGTGATTGCATATCTAACCGACTGTGGATATCCATTTTTCCCGGTTGTGGTACTAATCACATCCAGATTGTTTTCCTCTGCTACTTCGTAAATATTAAATTCTTCCATATTGTCTTTGATTTTCTTTACTGATGTAAAGATACTAATTCTTTTTCAGATACTTACATAATGAGTAAAGAGGTTAGATTTTAACTTACAACCCTACTTTACCATTGAAGCGGACACCATTTTTAGGGAGTTACTCCCGGTATAACTAAATCGCAAAGTTTCAGGTTGCGTTCTTTCTGTGTTCGTTATGCTTATTCCCAAATGTCACCAGATTAGGGGATAGGGAACGGGTGTGCGTTCCCGGTCGATGAAGATCAGACGCAAGGAACAAGTGTCAGTTCCCATGCGTCTGCAATGAAAGCAACGGCCTGTGCTTTCTGGAGACGCATGATATGCTCGGCAGTCTCGGAATATTCGTTTGTTTCGATATAATCCTGAATGAGAGATTCATCCGAAACCATCACACCTGTGTAGATGTTCTCCGGATCGTGAGTACATTTATGTTCA
>VOFI01001763.1_pt1 | contig 51645 bp, 71 predicted proteins | sample 5384131 | NCBI WGS metagenome assembly VOFI01 (sample SAMN12384728, study PRJNA508395) | human gut metagenome | isolation source: healthy gut H | host: Homo sapiens
ATGGAGAAGCTGAACAACGACAAAACGCATAATAACGCTGGAACCCTTTTTTCTCCGTGCATATAGCCCATACTATAAATATGAACCATCAACGACACGGTTGTGATAACAACCAGCATCATCACGGAAATAGGGTCTAATAAAATACCCAAGTCAATATGCAAATGTTCTGTAAAAACGCAACCATTCGAAATTGATCGGCTGCAAGGTATCGAAAACGCCTTCTGCATTGCGGGGCATGGTAAAATAGTTGAACGCCACTACATAAGCCAAAACGGCAGCTACCGACAATCCGATTGTTCCCAATATCCCGGCAACACGTTCGCTCAACTTATGCCCCACAAGTCCCAAAAACAGGAACATGCAAAGCGGAAGTAAAAGTATTATAACTGAATATTCCATATCGATCAATATTTCATTTTATCAAGGTTACGCACTTCAACATTCCGTATATGACGGAAAATATTGATAATGATCGCAATGGCAAGTGCTGTCTCGGCAGCGGCGATGCCTATTGCAAAGAGGGTGAAAAAGAATCCCTCCAATGCCTCGGGATAAAGGTAACGGTTAAACACCACAAAATTGATATCCACCGCATTCAGCATCAATTCAAGGGAAATGAGCATAGCCAGCATATTTTTACGTGTGACGAACCCGTAAACTCCGGCAAAAAACATGATGGTACTTACCACCAAATAGGCAATCATTGGTATTTCCATAGTCTCTTATCTTTTACGGGCAATCATAATGCCACCGATGATACAAGCCAATAACAACACACTGACAGCTTCGAAAGGCAACAGATACTGAAACTTGTCCATACCCATAAGAGCATGCCCTATTTCTTTCATATCTACCTCTCCGGTAATTACGCTGGTAAGCGGTTTCGTGAAAAACGGATAAGTAAATAATGTATATCCGCACACGATTGCACCGAATATCGAAGCAATAAGACCTACTACACGTTTTTTAGGTGTCAACAATTCCGATTTGTCTCCCGGGTGACTCGTCAATAAGATAGAGAAGACGAACAAGACTACGATACCACCGGCATAAACGGCCAATTGCACGGCTCCTAAAAATGTATAGTCAAGCTGGAAATAGATACCCGCCGTCGCAAAAAGCACAAACAGAAGGTAAGTAGCCGCCCGCAATATGCGCCGCGTGGTTACCGTAAGAATCGAACAAACCACGATGACCAATGCAAGCAAGCCGAAGATAACTTGATTTGCTATTTGTTCCATAATGTTAATCAATTATTTTCTGTTGGGTTATCGGTACGATTCAGTTGTTTCACCAACTCTCTCACGCGTATAAACGGCATGCTCAAACTCGTTTGTAAATTTGATAGCATGGTGAGGACATGTAGTCACACACAATTGGCAAAAGGTGCAACTACCCAAATCATACACATATTTATCTAACACTCGTTTCGTCTTACCATCTTCGGTGGTAATTTTCGAAGCCTCGATTTTTTGATTGTCCCATTCGGGCAATTCAATGTAGCCCTATTCTCAGGGTACTGTTCGGTAACTTTCCGGCTGAAAAAATACTTACCGGTAACCCCCATTCCTTTAAGAAGGCTCAGTAATCCTTTCCAGAAAGATGTGATGTAATTTTTAAAACTTCCCATAAATTTCTTTTTATAGAACTCTTCTATTTTTATTAGTTAACACTATGGTTTATTTCGTTCATAAAAAAGAGCTTGGTTCTTCAAGCCCCTTGATTTCAATCTACTTTTCCTCCGATAATATCCAACAATTCGGACGTAATACTCTGCTGACGCAGTTTATTATATTCCAATTGCAGTTCGTCCAACAATTCTTTCGCATTATCGTTCGCCGACTGCATGGCCATCACCCGAGCCGCCTGTTCTGACACCCGATTGGAACAGATAGCCTCCTGCATACTCGACAGAACATAAAGCGGTAATACCTCATTATAGATCGTATTCACATCGGGCTCGAACAAATAAGGTTTATTACGCTCGACTTTTTCACCCGTCGCCAAATCATCGGCGGCAATCGGCAATAATTGACGAGTCGCTAAAATCTGTTTGCTCGCGCTTTTATAATGAGTATATACAACTTCCACGCAATCGACTTTTCCGGCAATAAACTCCCGCGTCAATTCTCCGGTAAAACGGGCGATATCCTCGGCAGAGCTTTTAGCGGTCATCTCATAGGCAGTAACAATCTCGACATTATCTCCCACAAGTTTTTTGAGCGAATTTAGAGGCTTTCTTTCCAATCGGATAAACAACAAACATGACTGGATTTTCGGTCTCTGCCATTCGTGCCTGATTGATAATTTCGAGCGTGCGTTTAAAAGATTCATATTAAATGCGCCACACAATCCCTCGTCCGAGCTGAGCAAAACAATCGCCCTCCGCTTTACGGGACGAATCTCGGTAAGCGGAGAACTATATTCAGCATCAGCCGAAATAAGGTGATCGATGGTGTTTTGAATCTGATCCCTGAAAGGCCGTACACGACGCAAAGCCGACTCGGCCTTATGCATCTTGGCCGATGAAATCATCTTCATCGCACCGGTTATTTTTTCGGAAGAAGCGACCGAACCGATTCTTCCTTTTAAGTCGCGCATTGCTGCCATAGTTTATGCCTTAAATCGATTAGCAACCTCTTCGGCAACTTCGGTCATGAGAGCAGCAATCTTGTCGTCAAGATGTCCTGCACGCAATTCGTCCATCACTTCGTGGCTATATTTTGATTTCAATATTTGCAAATACAATTTTTCAAACTCGGCTACCTTGTCCATCGGGACATTGTGCAACAATCCCTGTGTACCGCAATATATAATAGCGATTTCCTCTTCCACGGGAACCGGCGAATACTGAGGCTGTATAAGAATACGTTCGTTCTTACGCCCTTTATCGATTGTCATGGCCGTCACAGGGTCGACATCGCCACCGAATTTCGTAAACGATTCGAGCTCACGGAACTGAGCCTGATCGATTTTCAAGGTACCGGCAATCTTCTTCATGGCTTTTTACCTGAGCGTTACCGCCTACACGGGAAACAGAGATTCCGACGTTGATAGCCGGACGTACCCCTTGGTTAAACAATGCCGTTTCCAAGAATATCTGTCCGTCGGTAATCGAAATCACGTTCGTAGGGATATAAGCCGAAACGTCTCCGGCCTGTGTCTCGATAATAGGCAAAGCCGTCAAAGATCCGCCCCCTTTCACCATCGGTTTCATCACCTCGGGCAAATCGTTCATCGAAGAAGCAACCTCGTCATTATTGATAATCTTAGCAGCTCTTTCGAGCAAACGGGAATGCAAATAGAATATATCGCCCGGATAGGCCTCACGACCGGAAGGACGACGAAGAATCAACGAAATTTCACGATAGGAAACCGCCTGCTTCGATAAGTCGTCATAAATTACCAATGCATGACGCCCGCTATCCCGGAAGTACTCCCCGATAGCAGCCCCCGCAAAAGGCGCATAATAACGCATAGCAGCCGAATCGGAAGCGTTCGCTGCCAAAACGACCGTATAATCGAGCGCTCCGTGCTCTTTCAATGTATTCACCAACGCAGCCACAGAAGAAGCCTTCTGACCGATAGCTACATAAATACAATACAAAGGGTTACCGTTTTTATAATTATCTCGTTGATTGATTATCGTATCGATAGCGATAGCCGTTTTCCCGATTTGACGGTCGCCGATGATCAACTCTCTCTGTCCACGGCCGATAGGAACCATAGAGTCTATCGCCTTGATACCGGTCTGCAAAGGCTCGTTCACCGGCTGACGGAAAATAACACCCGGAGCCTTACGTTCAAGAGGCAATCGAATCAAATCACCCTGAATGGGACCGGCCCCGTCAATGGGTTCACCCAACGTATTGATGACCCGCCCTAGCAATCCTTCGCCAACAGGAAGAGAAGCGATCTCTCCCGTACGACGAGCCGTCATATTTTCGGTAACCTTATCGACATTATCGAGCAAAATGACACCCACATTGCTCTCTTCGAGGTTCATCGCAACTCCGTGCACTCCATTCTCAAACTCGATAAGTTCGCTTGACCGCACATTTTCGAGTCCATAGACATGAGCCACCCCATCACCCACTTCGAGAACAGTACCCACTTCCTCGAAATTGATTTTGGAATCGACTTCATCGAGTTGCTTTTTTTAAAATATCCGATATTTCACTGGGTTTAATCATATCATTTGCTGTTTAGCAATTTCAAACGCAATTTCTTTAATTCACTATTTACCGAAGCATCTAATTGCATCGAATCCACCCGTAAAATAAATCCGCCGATGATAGAAGGATCTATTTCATAAACGAATTCCAACGTCTTATCCGTTTGCTTTTTCATGAGATCACCTATACGGTCGAGAACTTCCTTATCCAAAGCAACAGCAGTTGTTATCGTAACACGAGCTATATGATTAGCTCGCCGGTAAATATCCTGATAAGCCAAAGCAATGGCTCTTGCAAACGTTTCGCGACGGTTCCTAATCACTAACTGAACAAAACGGAGAAGATAATCGTCGGGCTTTTCACCGAAAGCCGATGACAATACCCGCACCTTATCCGCAGCAGAGAGAGCCGGGTTACTCAGTGCCTTAGACAACTCGGTATGAGTTGCAAAAGCTGCATCAAGCCGTTTCATCTCTTCGTAAATAGGAGCGGCCACATGATGCTCCTGAGCATACTTATAAAGAGCTTTCGCATATCGGCTCGGTATTAACCCTTCGTTCATATCCTATTAGTTTTGATTCTCAATTTCATTCAACAGTTTGTCGATCATTTCGACCTGCGTTTTGTCATCAGAAAGTTGCTTACGCATCATTTTTTCTGCAATTTGCAGGGCAAACTCACTTACCTCGCGGCGGAATTGAAGTTCCGACTCTTTTCGAGCTTGCTCGATCGACACGGCCGCAGCGTCCATTACTTTCTTCGCCTCTACCGATGCTGCCTGACGAGCCTCCTCTATGATATGAGTTTTCATCTGGGCAGCTTCGTGCAGAATCTCCATCTGTTGTTTCTGCGCTTCGACCAAAAGAGCTTTTGGCATCCGCTTGTGCGTTGTCTAATTGCGCTTTTGCCTCTTGTGCATACTCAACCCCCTTATCGATAAGCTCGGCACGTTCGTCGAGACTACGGATAATATAGGGCCAAGCAAACTTCGCAAGAATGGCAAAAAAGGATGACGAAGACAACGAACATCCAAAATACCAAGCCGAATTCGGGCGTGAACAGTTCCATATCTTAGAGGAATAATGACATCACGCAAACAATCACAGCGAACAATGCAACACCTTCTACAAGAGCGGCAATCACGATCATGTTGCTTCGGATATCACCGCTGGCTTCGGGCTGACGAGCTATGGCATCCATCACCGATGAACCGATCTTACCAATACCAATACCTGCTGCAATAGCGGCGATACCAGCGCCGATACAGGCGCCCAACTTAGCCAGACTTGCACCGGCTGCTGCTTGTAATAAAATCATTCCTAACATAATGTTTGTTGTTTAGAGATTATACATTATTTTATTTCTTCCACTTTTCCTTCATGATGCCCATCGACTTGTGCCAAAGCTATGAACAGAGTCGAAAGCATGGTAAACACATAGGCTTGAATAAACGATACCAACGTATCTATAAGCAACATAAACAAAGAGAACAACACCGATACGACTGTCGTTGCCCCTATAACAACCGCTCCGAATGCTCCAAAAATGAAAATGAGCGATATAAGCGACAATATAATCATATGCCCGCCCATCATGTTGGCAAACAAACGCACCATCAAAGCCGCCGGTTTGGTAAATATTCCGAACACCTCGATCAAGGGCATGATAGGTAACGGGAACTTCAACCACAACGGTACATCGGGCCAAAATATTTCTTTCCAATATTCTTTTTTCCGCGCACATTTACTACGATAAATGTACACAAAGCAAGAACCATAGTAACGGCTATATTACCCGTCAAATTAGCGCCACCGGGGAAAATTACGATCAGCCCTAACAGGTTCATCAAAAGGATAAAGAAAAATACGGTCAATAAATAAGGGGCAAAACGAGGTGCTTTATCGCCCAATGTGCTTTTTATCACGCCCGTATAAACGAACTCGATAAGAAATTCTATGGCTCCTACACCTTTTTTAGGGGCTTTGAAACGTTTCTTTCTATACCAATGAGCCACCGAAAGCACACACCACCCACAAATGAAAGCCGCTATAATCAACGCCAACACATTTTTGGTAATCGACAAATCGAGCGGACGATAACGATTTCCCCTATCATCGACACTCTCGACCTTTCCTTTATTCGGTCCGTCCTGAGCGACATAAAAACCTTCATAAGTCTGCCCGTGTTCAAGCCGATGCGACCCGAATATTTTCCAATCGCCCTTATAATCCCGCACGATAACCGGAAGTGGGATTTTATGCTCATGCGAGAAAGGTAATTCCCAACCATAGCCATCGAGCAGGTGCTCAAAAAATTGTCTCTTTCGGGTCAAAGGCCTTTTCTCCTTCACCATCGGCCTTTTCCTGTGCCGACAGCGGGAACGAAAATACCGTTAACAAAAAAGCGACTATGTATGCGATTTGTTTTCTCATCTCTTTTTTACTCCAATTACCGTACACAAACTGCTACACGATTATTATCCACATCGACAAACCCGCCACCGACGGATACCGAATGCCGCTCACCGCCCGTTACATACTCAATGGTACCGGCATCGAGCGTAGAAATCAACGATGCATGATTTTCAAGAACTGTAAACGAACCTTTTGCTCCCGGCAGGGTAACCGATTCGACTTCTCCTTTAAAAAGGATTTGTTCCGAAGATATAATTTCAAGTACCATAATTCTCGTTTTTATTAGTGAGCGGTCTTCGCTTGTTCTAACAACTTCTTACCTTTGGCAATGGCCTCGTCTATTGTACCCACGTTCAAGAATGCTTGTTCGGGATATTCGTCCATCTCGCCGTTAAGAATCATCTTAAACCCGCGAATAGTCTCTTCCAACGGAACCATCACACCTTGAAGACCGGTAAACTGCTCGGCCACGTGGAAAGGTTGCGACAAAAACCGCTGTGCCCGACGAGCACGATTCACCACCAGTTTGTCTTCGTCCGACAACTCATCAACACCCAAAATGGCGATAATATCCTGCAATTCGTTATAATGCTGTAAAAGCTGTTTTACACCCTGAGCGACCTGATAGTGTTCCTCACCGACAATATTCGGATCGAGGATTCGGGACGTAGACTCCAACGGATCCACTGCCGGATAGATACCTAACTCAGAAATCTTACGGCTCAATACCGTCGTAGCATCCAAAAAGCTAAATGTAGTCGCCGGAGCCGGGTCGGTCAAGTCATCGGCCGGTACATAAATGGCCTGTACCGATGTAATAGAGCCCTGCTTCGTAGACGTAATACGTTCTTGCAACTTACCCATCTCGGAAGCCAAAGTAGGTTGATATCCCACGGCAGAAGGCATACGACCCAACAATGCCGAAACTTCGGAACCCGCCTGAGTGAAACGGAAAATATTGTCAATAAACAAAAGTATCTCTTTACCTCCGCCATCGGAATCACGGAACTGTTCGGCAACAGTCAACCCAGACAAAGCGACACGCAGACGGGCTCCCGGCGGTTCGTTCATCTGACCGAACACCAACGTTGCCTGCGATTCATTCACTTTCTCCATATCGACATCACGCAGATTCCACTCGCCCCGTTCCATGCCTTCTTTGAATTTATCGCCGTACGACATAACTCCCGACTCGATCATCTCACGTAAAAGGTCGTTACCTTCACGGGTACGCCCCCCACTCCGGTAAACACCGAAAACCGTTGTGCCCTTTGGCTATATTGTTGATAAGTTCCATAATCAACACGGTCTTACCAACACCTGCCCCTCCGAACAAACCGATCTTTCCACCTTTTTGAATACGGTTCGAGTAAATCGATCACCTTGATTCCCGTATAAAAGCATCTCGGTACTGATAGAGAGGTCGTCGAAAGCCGGAGCCTCCTGATGAATCGATTTTAATTCGGTATAATCCAATGCAGGAAGGTGGTCGATCGTTTCACCGATGACATTCATCAACCGACCTTTCACTTGCGAACCGGTAGGCATCGATAACGGTCTTTGCAAGTCGATAGCCTTCATACCCCGTTTCAGTCCATCGGTAGAATCCATCGCTACACAACGCACCGTATTTTCACCGATATGTTGTTCTACCTCGACAATCAGCTCTGCCCCGTTCTCTCGTTCGATTTTAAGAGCGGCATATATGGGAGGTACTTCATGGCCTTCGCCTTCAAAAGCGACATCGACAACCGGCCCGATGACCTGCGTGATATATCCAAATTTTATCTGCCATAACTTTACCTCTATTATCAGTATTATATTTTTAATTCATTAAAAGTGCAATCCGTAAATCACAATAAGCACCATAATAAAGAGATTAATCAAGTTCAAAGGTAATAAATATTTCCATTCGAGCCGCAATAATTGGTCTATTCTCAAACGGGGGAATGTCCACTTGAACCAAATAATCACAAACGAAACAAGTATCGCTTTTCCAAAGAACCAAATCACAGACGGAATATAATCCATAATATGGTTAAAACCTTCCCAACCCGGTATGTGGAATGGCATCCAACCTCCCAAGAAAAGCAATGTAGCCATACCCGACACAATAAACAGATTCAAATACTCAGCCAAGTAGAAAAATCCGAAATGAATACCCGAATATTCTGTGTGGTATCCGGCTGTCAACTCGCTCTCGGCTTCGGGCAAGTCGAACGGACCACGATTGGTCTCGGCCGTACCGGCAACCAAATAAATCAAAAATGCGACTATCGCCGGGATATGACCTGTAAACAAGAACCAACCGTTAGTCTGAGCTTCTACTATACCGGTTATCGACATTGTTCCGGCAAAGACGACCATCGTCAATACAGACAACCCAATCGAAAGTTCGTAACTCACCATTTGAGCACCGCTTCGAATAGCACCGATAAGTGTAAATTTATTGTTACTGGACCAACCGGCCAACAAAATACCCAACACTCCTATGGACGAAACGGCGATCAGGAAGAACACGCCGATATTAAAATCGATAACTTGTAATCCTCTTCCAAAAGGCAAACAACCAAAGGCCAACATGGAAGCGACGATTACCAAATAAGGAGCTAAATTAAATAAGAACTTATCGATATGATTCAAAGTAATCAACTCCTTAATCAATATCTTGAACATATCGGCAACACTCTGAATAATACCATAAGGACCTACACGATTCGGACCCAAACGGCATTGGAAAAAGGCACAGACCTTACGCTCAAAATATATATAGAACAATGCCAAAACTGCATACAACAGCAACAGCACCACGCCTACCAATACAAATTCAACAAGTAAAGCTCCCCAACCGGGCATTACACTTCTCAACAAATTATCGATCCAGTGGGTAACTATCGAAAAGTCGAACATAACTTATTCTTTAATTTATTTTTTATTACTCAATTATCTGTCCATATCGGGGATTACATAGTCAAGCGACCCTCCGATAGCAATCAAATCGGCGATCTTTCCATTGCGACACATTGGATCGAGACCAGCGACCAGCGGCAAGCATGCCGAATTTATCTTCAAACGATAAGGATTCTTATCTCCATGACTTTCGATAAAAATACCCAACGGACCACGACTGGCCTCTACTTGGCGGAAATAACGGCCTTCGGGCAGCTTGATAATAGGCTTCATCTTAACGGCATAATCACCCTCGGGGATATTGTCGATCAATTGCTCTATGATATGTATAGATTCCAATATTTCATCTAAGCGTACCATGTAACGGGCAAAAACATCTCCCTCCGTACGGATAACTTGATTAAATTCCACCTTGTCATACATTGCATACGGGTGATTCTTACGCACGTCGCAAGCCCAACCCGAAGCACGCCCCGACGGTCCCGCAATTCCATACGAAATAGCATCCTCGCGAGAAAGAATTCCCACTCCTTTCATACGTTGTTGGGCAATGACATTACCGGTAAACAACGTGTGGTACTCTTTCAGCTTAGCCGGCATATAGGCACAAAACTCTTTGACCTTACGCTGGAAATCGGGGTGTAAATCGGCCATCAAACCTCAATCGTATAGTAATTGAAAGTCATACGCGCACCACACGTTTCCTCAAATATATCGAGAATCTTTCTCTATCGCGGAAACCATAGAAGAATGCTGTCGTTCCTCCCAAGTCCATACAGAATGTGGACCAGAATAACAAGTGCGAAAAATACGCATCAACTCGTCCATGATCGTACGTATATACTGTGCACGTGCGGGCACTTCTACTTAGCAAAGCATCTTCTATACAAAGACAGACTGCATGTCGGTTCTGCTGAGCGGACAAATAATCAAGACGATCGGCGAAGTGAAGAGTCTGAGGATAGGTAAGAGACTCACATAGTTTCTCTATTCCCCTATGCACATAACCGCAATACACATCGATTTTTTAACCGTCTCGCCATCGAGAGAGGTACGTAAACGCAACACACCATGAGTCGCAGGATGTTGAGGACCGATATTTACCACGAATTCCTGAGGAGAAAATATCGTATTCGTCCGTTCTTCGAGCTTTCCATCTTCCGTTTCGACAACGGGAGTGTGTGACATCATCGACAGACTCATGCTCCAATCGGATAGGATTCAATTCAGGGTCTGCATTATAATCTTTTCGGAAAGGATACCCCACCCAGTCGTTTCGCAAAAACAGCCGGCGCATATCGGGGTGGTTGATGAAACGGATTCCCAAAAAATCATAGACTTCACGTTCGTATAAATTCGCGGATTTCCAAATATCCGAAACAGAATGAAGCAGAGGATTCTCTCTATCTGCGGTCTCTATTTTAACCGAAACTTGTGAATTATCGACGGTAGAAGTCAAATAGTAGACACAACCCACGGTCTCGCCCCAGTCCATGCCCACAATAGAAACCAAATAATCGAAGTGCAGTTGATTATGCAAATAAAGCGCTAAATCATGCCACTTGGCATCAGGAACCGACACTTCCAAAATAGTCCCTTCCACGAAGGTAGCCTCCGGCAGAAAAACTACTTATTTCTTGCTGTATGTTTGCCATATAGGTAACTTATATTATTTTCCGAATACTTTCTCTCGCTTTTTCTTGACGATTGACCCCGCCAAAGAATTTCTCGACTTTTACCTTACGTTGTAATTGCATCAAACCGTAAAACATAGCCTCGGGACGAGGAGGACACCCCGGTATATACACATCGACCGGAAGAATCTCATCTACACCTTTCAACACGTGATACGAATTTTTAAACGGTCCGCCCGAAACGGCACATCCACCGACAGCTACCACGTATTTCGGTTCGGCCAACTGGTCATACAAACGTTTAAGAACGGGAGCCATACGATGTACAATCGTACCGGCCACCATCACAAAATCGGCCTGACGCGGACTGGCACGGGCTACTTCAAACCCGAAACGGGCCATATCGTACCGCGCTGCGCCGAGCGACATGAACTCGATACCACAGCAACTTGTCGCAAAGGTAAGCGGCCACAAAGAGTTAGACCGCCCCCAGTTAATAAGTTCGTCCAAGCATCCCACCACCACATTGGTATGAGAGGCTTTGAGCTCATCAACAAGATGTTCAATATATTCATTGTCTTTGAAGTCTTCATACTTCATCGATTTAATTTTTCACTTCCATTCAGTGCTCCTTTCTTCCATGCATATACCAGTCCTAAAACAAGTATAACCATGAAAAATAAAATATTAAATAATCCGGCTACACCTAAATCTTTCAATATAACCGCCCACGGGAACAAGAATACCGTTTCTACGTCGAACATCAAATACAGAATGGCAAACAAGTAGTAACCTACTTTTGAACTGCATCAAGATTCGCCGCGCGATGGGATACCACACTCATAAGCCTCACCTTTCTGTGGGTTGAACGAGCGAGGCGAAATAAGCCCCTGCAATCAACAAAGCCGCGCCCACCAACGCTAATCCGGTAATCAATACAACTACAAATAGTGCAGAATTCATACGTTAATTTAGTTTGTATTTATTTTTATTCTTTTCTCCAAATGACAAAGCCCTATATTGCTAAAACAACAATACAAGGCCCGATCGTCTATAAATAAAAATCTTTCTCTTTTCATAAGAAAAAGAAATACGACATCGCTCCATTCCGGTATTAGTCTCGCGATCTGATATTGTCTTATTCCATATAGAACCAAACATACGATTTCTTTTCTTTCTTAGTCAAGGATTTATACAACGGACAAATTTATTTTCCGAACGATGAATATCACCCCAAAATCCTTTGTTTCACTGCAAATTATTCTTCGAAAAATTTTGTCGCACAAATATACAAATTTTATTTTCCAACAAAAAAGCCTCACGTTAGACTCTTTTTTTATTTTTAATCCGCAATTCCGGACAAATTATTCTGCTTTTGAACACCACCTCAAAAAATTGCGCGACAAAAATAGTTTGTCGCGCAATGAATACATTCAAAAAAAACTCCTATTACAACGAATCGAGAGTTTTAAGAGCTTCGAGAATCTCTGTATTACCCGGATCAATTCCAGCATCTTGTTCCAATAATCTTTTGTAGCCGCGATAGCCTCGTTTTTCTTGGCCGGATTGGTGGTTTGCAGATAATTATAATATCCCAAATATTTATAAGCCTCGATATAAACACGTTTTGTAGCAGCTTTCTCCTTATTGGAAGGATCTTGATCCAAAACAGTCAAAGTCTCTTCATACAAAGGTTTAGCCAACCCCTTCTTTCAATTCAGGGTCACGCACTGCCGCGGCCGCAAATATCCCCACGGAGAGCGCCACTTGGAAAATATCCCCGACATGGAACAGTATCTCCAACGCTATTCTTGTGCAGCTTGGCCTGCACTATAACAAATTTGACCGAGCAAATAATAGTCCATGACACGTTGATTATTCACCGTATCGGCATTCATATACTTCTCATAAGTATCGATTGCCTTTACATAATCTTTATTACGCTCATAGGTATCGCTCAAAACTTTAAGAATATCCGTACGGGTATTATCCAGTTCATAAGCTTTTTCATATTGAGCAACGGCTTCGCCATACTTCTTTTTGTTTAGATAAAATATCGCCATACGTCATATAATCGCGCGCCGTAAACACATTGTCACCCGGATTCATTCCCAAGAACTCGATTGCAGCCTGTTCTGCGGCCTCAAAATTCCCCAATTCATAATTATCGTACATAACGATACGACGAATAACAAAGTTTTGAGGATCATGAGATAAAATATCTTTTTTTTTGCAAGTTCCAATGACTCATCAAAGCGTTTGCCATAGAACAACAGAGTAGCCAACCGGGGACGGTCTGTTTGGAAATGGTTGGGGTTCTGCATATACTTCTCATAAGCCTCGGCAGCCTTTGTATATTGAGAATTCTTATAATACGCTTCGGCCATCTCACGTTGTGCAATAGCAGAATTAGGAGCGATAGTTTGCAACTCTTCCAACTTTTGAATGGCCAATGTCGGATTTATATCGAAATAAATATGCGAGTATTTCACATACGCTTCGATACAATTAGGGTCGAAATAAATCGCATTTTCATACCGTCCACAAGCATCACCATACTGCTGTTGGTTTACCAAGACATCGCCCTCAAACATAAAATAATCGGGAAACTTCTTGTCTGCTTTATAAGACTTCTTCATATACTCCTCATAACCCGGAGTCCCGGTCTCATAATATGCTTTGGCAATTGCCAAATTAAGACCGGCATCTTTCTTATTTTTTCCTTTAAGTGCTTCTTTGAAATATTTTTCAGCCACTTTTTCAGCTTGTTCCTTATCTGCACTTCCATTTAATGCGAGCTTACCTTGACCGACGAGATTATAAGCGAACAAAGGATCGGCTTCAAGACCTTTCTTATAGTACTCTGCGGCAGCCGTATAGTCCTTGTTGACAAACGCTATCTCTCCCAAATAGTAATAAGATTCTGCTTTTATTCGTTCCTGCATCATCAAGGGTGCGTTCAAGCAAAATTTTTTGCCCGATCGGGTTGACCCGCTTTAAAATACTCTATTCCATCAGTATAGCTGGCAGCAAAAGCAGTGAAACTGCCGGCAGCAAGAAACAGTGAAAAAATAATTTAAGACTTGATTTCATTGATATATTTTTAAATTAATAATTTTCTTACTTAAAAAGCATCGGTAATGCTTACATCTCTTTTTAACGCAATATTAGTTTGCCACGGTACAATACCGGTCTTAAAAATTATTAACTGCCCTCTTTGAGAAGATACAAACTTAATAAAGCCGGTAGGCAATCCGTTCCGAGGATCCGTTGTAATCATGTAAATAGGCCGAGTCAACGGATAATCTCCCGACGCTATATAATATTGATAGGGTTTATAGGGTTTAAATCCCGGCGCTTTACGCACAGCCATTACTTTTACGACATCGGTAAACGAAGTATTGGTCGAGTCTGCTTTATTCCCAATCCAGCTTGCTCCTATTACCCCTATCGCATTAGGTGTTTGAGCCACATAATCGATCACAGCCTGATTGGATTTTTGGGCAAACAAACCTTTATACAGAGGTTTTCCCTCGCAAAGAGAATCTATGGCATAACGCATAGAACTGGAACCTTGATTGTCGAATACAAAATGAAGGTCTCCCAACGTAGATCCCCGGATAAATCTGGTTCCATTTCGTGACCTCTCCTGTTACGATCTTTCGCAAATCATCTACCGAAATTACATCATTCTTGTTAGATTTATTCACAATAAAAGCAATGCCGTCTAAGGCGATTTGCACGGTGCGCACCTTTAACCGGCGGGATTTTAAAAGAATCTTCTTCTTTCGGGGATAACGGACGGGTGGCAATAGCCAACCGCACACTATCTTGCAAAAGCATATTCAAGGCTTCCGATTCACTTACATAATAAGGAATAATCGAAGCCTTCGGGTAAAGCTGCTTCAAATACCATGATTTCTTGCTCCATAATCGGCTCGAAACTTTCGTCACAGCTGATATCTATCACACCCGACGTGATGGTCTCCTTAACCTTTTGTCCCTCTTTTTCCTCATTCTGGCAAGATGAACACGAAGACAAAGCAGACGCGGCTACAAAAATTGCGACTGGAAGTAATATTAGCTTATTCATAATTCGTTTTATTTCATTCCAACAAACAATCTATATCCTCTGAATACTCCATATACGGCAAATACACCGCCCATAATATAGCGTACTATATCGTATAAATTGGAAAACAATGAAGTAAATAACAGCAAATAGGCCATACCTAAATAAATAGCTATCATAATCATGCCGAAAACGACATTCATGCCCAAGCGGTTCTTCTTTTCCGTATCATCGTTGTAATGGCCGTACTTTTCTTCCATAATCGAACTTTTTAAAATACCCGCAACCCTAAAATCTATGATAATAGGCTGCGAGTACTATATTTCACGAATCTCTTCTTAAACAAACAAGAGATTACAAAAGTTTAAATACAACAGGCAGTGTAAAATAAACTGGCACATTATTACCGTTTTGTTTACCCGGGATCCATTTAGGCATACTCTTCACTACCCGAATAGCCTCCTTATCACAAGTAGGATCCAAACTACGCAAAACCGTAACATTATCAATCGCTCCCGTCTTCGAAACGACGAAACGCAAAATAACACGACCTTGAATACCGTTTTCCTGAGCTATAACCGGATATTTGAGGTTATCACGAATAAACTTCATCAACTCGGTCTCTCCACCCGGGAAAGTAGGCATCTGTTCTACTGCCTCGTAGGGCTTTTCTTCCTCTACGACAGGCTCGGCGATTACTTCACGGAAATCAGCGATATCCTGTCCGTGTTCTTCGTCATTACCTTTCACATCGGCAATAGAAATATTCACTTTGGATTGTGTCAATTCATCTTGCGATTTCAATTCTTCTTCATCAGACACTTCCTCGTCTTTCTTAATGACAGGTGCAGTAAACTTAATGGAGCTCTTCAACGGAGGGGGAGGAGGAGTTTCAACCAACGGTTGAACTTCTTGTTTCTCTACCTCGGCCTCTGGCAATTGTGTCATCTCCACAACTACTGTTGTCTCTTCTTCAACTTCTCCGAACTTAAATGACTCGACAATATAGGGAAGTACGAAAGCAAATGCAACCACACAGATTACACCAATAGTAGCCCATGTATATCGCTTCGGCGAGTTAACCCGTAAGAGATACCCTCCAAATGCTTTGTTTTTTCCTCAAAAACTAAATCGCACCATTCTTTCGAAGTTAAATCTACGTTCTTTGACATTTCTCTTCTTTTTTAATGTGTACTATTAGTTCTTTTTTTACTGGTGTCTATCTGATCGGAAAGAGCACCCTTCTTCTCATAATTCTCCATCAGGAACAAATCGCCCTCTGTGATGTCAACGATAGCATACTTACCGATACTGCAAATGATCATCTCATCAAGAGCATCGATCAAATTGCGGTAAGTCGCGCCGTTCTTTCCCTTCTTCATCGGGCAATTTCGCTTTAATCATAACCACCGGAGCGCCTTTGGCTTTTTTGGCATCTACGACCAACGAGTCAAAAACTTCTTCACTGATCTCCTCGCGTTTTTTACGTTCCTTCAAATCTTTCACCTTGGCAACAACTTCTTTGTTACGATCAAGGAGCAAGGCTCTGATACCATCGGCATTATAAGATGTCTCGACCAACGAAGTGTAATCTTCGTACTGGGGTTCTCCCAAGTAATAGAATACTCTGTCATTATCGCCCAAGAGGATTGTGACAGCCTCCGAAGCCTTCACCTTATTCTGCTCTTCTTCTGTTACCTTATCGTTGGTAGGCATACTGATTTCCATCGTCTGCGGCTTACTCAACGTAGTACAAAACATGAAGAAGGTTATCAAAAGCATGTTCATATCAACCATGGGGGTAAAGTCCACATGGATTTTCATTTTCTTCTGTTGACCTTTCTTACCGCCTTTACCCGAGTCTTTTACTTCTACTTCTGCCATAATTTTTCTTTCCTTTCATGACTTGGTTATTGTTCTTCTTCTGCGGGTAAAGTCTTCAACGACGTAAGCAGATTGTAACGGTTTTCTTTGATATCCTGCAACGAAGACATCACGTTTTTGATTTTGTCATACGGTGTAGCCTGATCGGCTTTGATGGCAATCTTCAAATCGCGATTTGCTTTTCGTGCAGCACGCACCCATTCTTTAAACTCGTTATTGGCGCTATCGCACGGGATACCATAATTTTTCAAAGTTTGATCCTGAATATCGGATTTCAAATCCAAGAATCCCGGTATTTGTTTGATAGGCACACCAAACGAATTTGCCAATCTGAACTTATTTATTTGCTCTGAGTAAACGGTACTCCGTACATACTACTCATTGCGTTCAATACATTCACCCTATCCTCTTGTTTGTCGAGGCTGATAAAGATTTTCCCGGACGGTTCAACCAACACCTGCAGAACATTAATTTCTGGGATTTTGATTTCAGATACCGAAGATGGGGTACTCACTTGCACAGGCTCTTTCTGAACGAAGGTCGATGTCAGCATGAAGAAAGTAAGCAGAAGCACGGTAACGTCACTCATCGCTGTCATGTCGATGAGCGTACTCTTCCTTTTTACTTTTACTTTAGCCATATAATGGTCCTTTCGATTTTATGCCGATTACTTGTGAGTAGCAGCGAACGTGTTAACAATACAGAAACCTACCTCATCGATAGCGTAGGTAACATTATCAATTTTGTTAGAGAAATAGTTATATGAAATAACAGCCAAAGCACCGGTTGCAATACCGAAAGCAGTATTCACAAGTGCCTCCGAAATACCGGTCGACAAAGCCACGGAGTCAGGAGCACCGGCGGTAGCCAAAGCTTGGAACGATTTGATCATACCCAACACAGTACCAAGAAGTCCGACCAAAGTACCCAGCGTCGTCATAGTCGCTACGATAGGCAAATTCTGTTGCATGGAAGGCATTTCAAGAGCAGCGGCTTCTTCCAATTGTTTTTTGATAGCCTCGATTTTTTGTTCTTTCGACAAAGTATCGTCTTTTTCAACTTCGCTATATTTAATCAAAGCCGAAGAAACAACACTTGCAACGGTTCCACGTTGTTTGTCGCAAAGAGCCTGAGCACCGGCGATGTCGCCTTTTTCCAAAGCAGCTTTCACGGCAGCGATAAACTTATTGGTATTTCCTTTTCCTTTTACGCTAAGCATAGCGATGAAACGTTCTACCGAAAGAACAATCACAGTCAATAACAAAGTTTGAAGAATAGGTACGATAAAACCTCCTTTATAAATTGTACCTAACAAGTTCAGAGGATGTCCTCCAGCAGGATCTCCACCTTCAAAGTTTTCAGGAGCACCAAGTACTTGGGTAAATACTACCAAAGCAACGATAAAACAGATGATAATTACAATAAACGCGTTTTTAATACCGCGCACTTTTTTTTTTTAGCCTTTTTAGCTTCCATAATTAAATAAAATCTAAGTGTTTGTATTAGTTATTTTAAAATTAGTATCCAATCCTTTGTAACTTCCTATATCAGTATCTCCACTCATTGTGTTTCCACCCTCTATAAGAAACGCATCTATTTTCACAATATTATATGCAAAGAAACAAGTATAAAAATTTAGCACTTTACATGCACCTTTCCTTTCTCTTTCTTCGCATTCGTGCGTCAAATGTAGCACATTATTTCCATACAAAAAAAATAATTCGCTTTTTTTACGAACGCAACACCCCGTCCAAACAGGCCTGACGGCCTACCCCGTCACACGTTATAAAATATAAATTTCACTCATATCCTTTTATTTTATACCATAATAGTAAAAGAGAAAGCCAACAGACTTTGCTCCTCAAACAGAAAAAACACACGAGCTTTTAATTTTAAAATAACATTATTTAATCCATTTACAGGGATTCCAGCAGAACAAAAAAGATAAAATTCAATTAGTACGAGCCCTCAGAAAAAAAATGAGGCAAAGATTCTATCAACGAATCGAAAAGAATCGTAATTTTGCGACAAAATTCATTTTCTACAAATATCAATATGGATCATGTAGTCAAAATAAAAAAAGGACTTGATATTCAATTAAAAAGGAATTCCAAGCCCTAAAATATCTAATACACCGGATAGTCAGCTATACGCCATTATTCCCGACGATTTTGTAGGTTTGACTCCCAAAGTAATTGTTAAACCCGGAGAAAAAGTCTTAACCGGTTCTCCGATCATACACGATAAAACGCACCCGAATATCGTCGTGACCTCGCCTGTCAGTGGTGAAATAGTAACAATAGAGCGAGGAGAAAGGCGAAAGGTCATAAAAATAACCATTAAGCCGGATGCCTCTCAACAAGACTTAGAGTTCGGAAGGTTCGATCTCGAAAACATGGACAGCTCCGAAATCAAAGATTTATTGTTGAAATCGGGCATTTTCGCCTTTATAAAACAGCGGCCCTACGATATCGTAGCAAACCCCGATACTACTCCTCGCGACATATTCGTTACGGCATTCGACTCTGCTCCTTTGGCCCCCGATTATGCCTTCATTCTCAAAGAAGAAAAACAACACTTCGAAACCGGATTAAAAGCGTTAAATAAACTCACAAGCGGAAAAGTTTACGTAGGCATATCCCAAAGACAACCCATAGACGTAAAAAATGCTACGTCTGTTATATTCGACGGACCGCATCCTGCTGGAAACGTAGGTATACAAATCAATCATATCGCTCCAATCAATAAAGGAGACACAGTATGGACGATGAGCGCTCTCGATGTACTTTTCATAGGAAGACTATTCGACAAAGGTATCGCCGACTTTTCTCGCATAGTCGCCGTTACAGGCTCAGAAATAGACAACCCGCACTACGTACACACCCGCATAGGCGCATCCATCGCTTCCATCACACAAGGTATGGTAAAAGCTGTCAAATATGAACAACGCTATATCAGCGGAAATGTATTGACGGGGGTTAAAACCGATGCAGACGGTTACATCGGAGCGACCCATTCTCAAATAACGGTAATCCCCGAAGGAAACAATTACGACGAATTTTTAGGTTGGGCTTCTCTCAATCCCCATAAATATAGCACGAGTCACTCTTATTTTTCTTGGCTATTGGGGAAAAAGAAAAAATACACCATCGATGCCAGAATAAGGGGCGGAGAACGAGCCATTATCATGTCGGACGAATACGACCGGGTTTTCCCGATGGACATCTACCCGGAGTATCTTATCAAAGCCATTTTAGCATTCGATATCGATAAAATGGAAAACTTGGGTATCTACGAAGTCGCCCCGGAAGATTTCGCGCTTTGCGAATTTGTCGATACTTCGAAGCTCGAATTACAAAAAATCGTGCGCGACGGTCTCGACAGACTTATGAAGGAAATGAACTAATTCAGTAACAACATTAATACAAAACAACCTTGAAAGCTTTAAAGAATTATATAGACAAAATCAAGCCTCATTTTGAACCGGGAGGAAAATTGTCTATGTTCCAATCTGTGTTCGAAGGGTTTGAATCATTCCTTTTTGTTCCCAACACCACATCACGATCCGGTGTTCACATTCATGACAGTATAGACTCTAAACGAACGATGATTGTCGTTATCATCGCTTTATTGCCTGCAATGCTGTTCGGCATGTATAACGTAGGCTATCAACATTACTTGTCGATAGGAGAATTGGCTAGCACCTCATTCTGGTCGATATTCTTCTTCGGCTTTTTTTGGCAGTTTTACCCAAAATCGTCGTAGCATACGTAGTTGGATTGGGAATAGAGTTTACCGCCGCCCAAATACGGCATCACGAAATACAAGAAGGATTCCTCGTTTCGGGCATGCTCATTCCCATGATCGTACCAGTAGATACACCCTTGTGGATGATCGCCGTCGCAACTGCCTTTGCCGTAATCTTCGCAAAAAGAGGTATTCGGAGGTACGGGAATGAATATTTTCAACATAGCGTTGGTAACAAGGGCATTCCTCTTCTTCGCTTATCCATCAAAAATGTCCGGTGACGAAGTCTTTATCCGCACGAGCGATACATTCGGATTAGGAGCCGGTCAAATAGTAGAAGGTTTTGGGGGCTACCCCTCTCGGACAAGCCGCTACCCATTCAGGAGGGCCGCTCCAACTAACCGATATATTGGGAAATCCCCTTTCCCTGAATGACATGTTCCTCGGATTTATACCCGGTTCCATAGGAGAGACTTCGACATTAGCCATACTCATCGGTGGAGCCATACTGCTAATTACCGGGATAGCCAGTTGGAGAGTCATGCTCTCTGTTTTTGCAGGAGGCATTTTCATGAGCTACATTTGTAACTGGTTCGCCAACCCCGACATTTATCCGGCAGCACAGCTTTCGCCGGCCTGTCAAATATGCTTGGGAGGATTTGCATTCGCCGCCGTATTCATGGCTACCGACCCCGTAACCGGGTCAAGGACTAATACAGGAAAATATATATTCGGATTTTTAGTCGGCGTATTAGCGATTTTAATCCGGGTATTCAATACCGGATACCCCGAAGGCGCCATGCTGGCAGTCCTGCTCATGAACGCTTTTGCTCCCTCATAGATTACTTCGTAGTCGAAGCCAACATTCGCCACAGACTCAAACGAGCAAAAAACTTGACAAAATAAAAACAGCTATGAATAAACAAGGTACTACATACACAATTATTTATACCTCGGTCATGGTTATTGCCGTAGCTTTTATTTTGGCCTTTGCAGCGATAGGACTAAAACCTGCACAGGAACGAAACATCGCTATTGACAAGATGAGCCAAATACTCAACTCAGTAAACATCGCATCGACTCCGAGAACGCTCAGGAGTTATACGGAAAATATATCGACGATTCTTTTATAATCAATTCGAAAGGCGAATTGGCAAAAGGGGAATCTTTTCGATAAACATTGCAGATCAACTGAAACTGCCTGAAAACCGACAAACCTTGCCCGTATTCATCTACACCGACAATAACGAGTCTCCCAAATACATTATCCCTCTTTCCGGTAGCGGGCTATGGGGACCCATTTGGGGATACATATCGGTGGAAAAACGATGGCAATACGGTTTATGGTGCTTATTTCGCTCATCAAGGCGAAACCCCGGGTCTCGGAGCCGAAATAGAAAAACCTCAGTTTCAAGAACAGTTTCAAGGGAAACACTTTTTCATAGACGGCAATTTTACCTCCATCGCTGTTGAAAAAAGCAGGACAAAAGCCCCAAAACGGAGCCGATTATGTCGATGCTGTTTCAGGAGGGACAATCACAAGTAAAGGAGTACAAACCATGCTTCAAAAATGTGTAAAGCCTTATGCCAAATTTTTAGAATCGCTTAATTCAAAGAATATATAACCATGTTGTCAAAAAAGAACAAAGAGATTCTCTTAGGCCCCCTTTCCAAGAATAACCCGGTTATCGTACAAATATTAGGTATTTGCTCGGCATTAGCCGTCACGGCTAAACTCGAACCGGCTCTTGTTATGGCAGTATCGGTTACCGCCGTGGTCGCATTTGCCAATGTCATCATCTCGTTACTGCGAAACACGATACCCAACAGTATCCGCATCATCGTTCAATTAGTCGTCGTCGCCGCACTGGTAATTATCGTAGACCAAATTCTCAAAGCCTATATGTACCAAGTGAGCAAACAGCTCTCGGTGTTCGTGGGACTTATCATTACCAACTGCATCCTCATGGGTCGTCTCGAAGCCTTCGCTCTGAGTCATAAACCGTGGGAGTCGTTCTTAGACGGTATAGGAAATGGAATAGGATACGGAATCATATTAGTCATAGTCGCCTTTTTTCAGAGAACTGTTAGGTTCGGGTACGCTATTCGGATATCCGGTCATACCCCAACAATTATACGATTGGGGCTATCAGAACAACGGTTTAATGATACTTCCGCCTATGGCCCTTATTACCGTAGCTTGTATCATTTGGGTACACCGTTCTCGAAATAAAGATTTTGCAACAATAAGAAACAGAGATAAGATAGCTATATATGGAAAATTTAAATCGTTCGTCAAGTCTATTTTTTATAGACAATATGATATTTGCCTACTTCCTCGGTATGTGTTCCTATTTGGCCGTATCGAAGAATGTAAAAACAGCCTTTGGACTGGGTATCGCCGTGACCTTTGTACTAGCGATTACTTTGCCGGTCAATTATCTGTTAGAGACCTATGTTTTGAAAGCAGGCGCTTTGAAATGGTTGGGAGCCGAATACGCTCAACTCGATTTGAGCTTCCTGAGCCTAATCATGTTTATCGCTATTATTGCCTCGATGGTACAATTGGTCGAAATGTTCGTAGAAAAATATTCACCCTCCCTATACGCCTCCTTAGGAATATTCCTGCCGCTGATTGCTGTAAACTGCGCCATATTGGGAGGCTCGCTATTCATGCAACAACGCAACTTCCCCTCTGTTACGAGCGCGACCGTTTACGGGATAGGTTCTGGAATAGGCTGGATGCTCGCCATCGTATGCTTAGCGGCCATTCGAGAAAAATTAAGTTATTCAAACATACCGGCTCCATTGCGAGGTATAGGTATCACATTTATCATTACAGGACTAATGGGTATCGCCTTCATGAGCTTTTTAGGAATTAAACTTTAAAACGATGTTATTAGAAATAAGTTCAATGACAAGTACTATCATATCGAGTATCGTTTTATTCTTGGGTGTATCGATACTTTTAGTCGTGATACTGCTCGTTGCAAAAAAATATCTTGTCCCGTCGGGGAAAGCGACAATCACCATCAATAACGACAAGCAAATCGAAGTCGAAACAGGGAGCAGTTTACTGAGCACGCTATCTAATGAAAAAATATTCCTGCCGTCGGCGTGCGGAGGCGGAGGCTCATGTGCCCAATGCCGTTGTCAGGTATTGGAAGGCGGGGGAGAAATTTTACCGACAGAACAAGTGCACTTCTCCCGGAAACAACAACTGAACCATTGGCGGCTGGGCTGTCAAGTGAAAGTGAAAAAACGACATGAAAATAATCGTTCCCGAATCGGTATTAGGTGTAAAAGAATGGGAATGTGAAGTGATTTCAAATAAAAACGTAGCGACTTTCATCAAGGAATTTATCGTTGCCCTGCCACCCGGAGAACACATGAATTTTATTCCGGGCTCTTATGCTCAAATCAAAATTCCCGCCTACACGATGGACTATGACAAAGATATCGATAAAAGCCTCATCGGAGATGAATACTTGCCTTCATGGGAAAAATTCGGGTTATTCGGATTGAAATGTAAAAACACAGAACCTACGATTCGCGCCTATTCTATGGCAAACTATCCAGCAGAAGGAGATCGAATCATGTTAACGGTGCGTATTGCCACGCCACCGTTCAAACCGAAAACCGCAGGTGGGCTTCCAAGATGTGATGCCGGGTATCGCCTCGTCATATATCTTTACACTGAAACCGGGCGACAAAGTTATCATGAGCGGCCCCTTACGGCGATTTCCACCCCATATTCGACTCCAAAAACGAAATGATGTGGATAGGCGGAGGTGCAGGTATGGCTCCATTGCGGTCACAAATCATGCACATGACCAAGACGCTTCATACGACCGACCGGAAGATGTCTTATTTCTATGGAGCCCGAGCATTAAACGAAGTATTCTACCTACAAGATTTCTTGGATCTGGAAAAAGAGTTCCCCAACTTCTCTTTCCATTTGGCGCTCGACCGTCCCGATCCCGCAGCCGATGCGGCAGGAGTTAAATACACGCCGGGATTCGTTCATCAAGTTATATACAATACCTATCTGAAAGACCATGAGGCCCCGGAAGATATAGAATATTACATGTGTGGCCCGGGTCCGATGTCCAAAGCCGTAGAAAAATGCTATGGGATTTGGGTGTACCGGAAGAAAATCTGATGTACGACAACTTCGGAGGGTAATAAATCACCCGACAGATATAAAAGCAGGCAGGAAAATCGATCGATTTTCCCGCCTGCTTTTTTATCGTATAATCACCAGATAGACACATAAACGACTGACTCCCACCTTCTGCGCGGCTGGCATGAAAAACGAAGTCGGTAACAAAAAGGGAATTTACCCCCTACACCCCGATCAATCAAAATGTCATGGAAGCATACACCCCGAAAGAATTCCCATCGGTAAGAGGCGATATAACCAACCTATGGTTTTGAGCGAACGGACGAGTATAAATATATGCACAACCGGCGCCTATAACAGCTCCCGCCGCCACATCCCACCAATCGTGCTTCCGTCCATACACACGACTCCAACCCACATACGAAGCTAACACATAGGCGGGAGCACCCCATTTCCAACCATATCTGCGTTGAACAAAAGCAGCATTGGCGAATAGAAGAGAGGTATGAGCCGAAGGAAAAGAATATCGATTGCTATGATCGGGACGATCCTTCTTTACCGTAAATTTCAGCAAATAAGAAACACCGAGTGTCGTCACACCCGTAAAAAACCCCTGCTTGGCCCCGGTCCAGTCTTTCATAGCCAAAACAGTGGCAACCGTAGCCACGGGCATAGCAGCCAACAATACATCGCCCGACACCTTAACGGCTTTTCGTTCCCGACTCAAACCCTCTGCCCCAGCAGGAAACACAAATAAAAGGAGCGAACATATATACACGACAATTCGACGAAACATACTCAATAAAAGAGAGATAATATCTTAGGAACAAAAATCAACAAACCTACAATTATCGACATGACAGCCAATATCAACACGGCTCCCGCCGCCAAGTCCTTCGTATGCTTGATAGCTTCGTCGTACTCGGGCGACACTTTATCGCATAATGCCTCGATAGCCGAATTGACACCCTCGGCTGCCAGCACGGCTCCGATACATAGAATTACAGCGATCCACTCGAAAGTCGAGAGGCCCAATAGCCCCCCGGCTACAATCACACACACGGTCACCGCACAGTGTATCCATGCATTATGTTCCCTGCTGACAAGCCGAACTACGCCCCGCCCCGCATACTTGAAACTATAAATCCTATCCTTGATACTGAATCTTTTATTTTCCATCGAATCACACCGTTACATGTACAGACTATTGTCATACCTGAATACAAAGATAAAACAGATTTATGAATTTAAGATCCGTTTCAATAAAATCGGGAAACAACCTATATAAACTATTGTGCCCCGATTTGACAACCGGGGCACAAACATATAATTGAAAAAAATCAATTATTTCTTACGATTACCATAACGGCTCATGAACTTATCTACACGACCGGCCGTATCCACCAATTTCTGTTTACCGGTGAAGAACGGGTGTGAAGAACTGGTAATTTCAAGTTTTACCAAAGGATAAGTAACACCATCAATTTCGATAGTCTCTTTGGCTGCTACGGTTGAACGAGTGATAAAGATTTCTTCGTTCGACATGTCTTTGAAAACTACGGGACGGTAGTTATCAGGATGGATTCCTTTTTTTCATTGTTATATCGTCTTTTTAATTATTATCAAATGTTCACGTTGGTAGCGTGATTTTTCGTAATGGCTTGCAAATGTAGGGATAACTTTTCATTTAGAAAAATATTTATTCCACTTTTTTCATAAAAAAGCCGGCCAGCGACAAAGATGCGCCGACCGAATTATGTTTTAATTCTGTAATCTGCCGATTATTCGAACTCGATCAACGGTTCGTTAGTACCCACTACATCGTTTTCTTTTACCAGAATACGTTTCACGGTTCCTTCAAAGGGTGGAGAGTATATCGTTCTCCATCTTCATGGCCTCGTACACCAGCACGACATCGTCTTTTTTTCACTTTGTCTCCAACCTTCACTTTTATCTCGACAACCTTCCCTCCCATAGGAGCATCGATAGTCGGGCCCGTTATAGGTTCTACGGGAGCTGCTTCCTCTGCGGCTTCTTTCACTTCCTCGACAGCTGGTTTCTTAGCCTCATACTCAGCTGCCCGCACACCCTTCAAATAAGTGGTAGCAACGTTGGGGAAAAGTTCGAGCAGCAAATACTCCTGTTCGTTTTCGGCCAATTTCACATTGCCATACTCCGGCAAAACAGGATTTTCGGGAGCCTTGTAAGAGTTCGTATCATACGGAGTCTCAATCGGACTGCCGGTAATCTTTTCACGGAATTTAGGATCGACAGGGACCGGAGTCTTACCATATTCTCCCCTTCACCAAAGCCTTGAATTGGTTGGAAACCGTCGTATATTCCGGATTCCCTTTCAATTTATCCAAAGCACAGCTTACGGCTTGGCTTCCTACAATCTGGCTGGTAGGCGTAACCAAAGGAACCAATCCTGCATCAGAACGAACCTTCGGAATCAATCGCATGGCATCATCGAGCACATGCTCGGCTTTAAGCTGCTTCAACTGAGCCACCATATTGGAATACATACCGCCGGGAACCTCCGCAGCCTTCACCAACTCATTCGGTTTCGGGAATCCGAAATAATCTTCGATAGCATGACAAGCATCCAACAAAGCGGCTTCGTTATTCTGACGCGCGGCTTCGATAGCCGTATCGAACAACTTGTCGATATGATCGGGCAACTTATCGATCAACGGATCAAACGCAATGGGGAACGAGTCTTTCTTCAAGTCATATGCAACCAGCTCGCGACGAATACCGAGCAACTCGGCACGTATTTTACTTTACGGCTGCCATATTGACTTCCATCTCTACGCCCAATTTATTACAGAAAATATAGAGCAATTCTATGGCCGGAGCCGCCGAACCTCCGCCAAAATACCAAATATTAGTATCCAAAATATCCACACCGTGTATAACAGCCATCAACGACGATGCGAGGCCATACCCCGGTGTACAATGGGTATGAAATCGACCGGCACTTTCAAAGACTGTTTCAATTTAGGCATCAAAAAGAAGCGATTCGAGAAGGATTCACCAATCCGGCCATATCTTTGAGAGTAACCATCTTTGCACCCAACTTTTCAAAACCGAGTGCTTTTTCCACAAAATATTCATCGGTAAAGATAGGTTTCGGCAATTTTTACCGAACAACGCCTTTACTCGATCCATAAACGTTATGGTATAATGCGGATCTACCGTGTAACATACGGCTCCATCGGAAATCGCCCCGACAGCATTTATCTTTTCCACAGAAGATTTTACATTGTTCAAATCGTTGAGTGCATCGAATATACGCATGATACCCAACCCGTTTGCCACGGCCTCGCGATAAAATCCGTCAAGAACCGTATCGGGATAAGGCGCATACCCGAACAAATTACGGCCACGAGAAAGTGCCGTTAAATAAGATGCTCCCCCAATAGCTTCACTGATTGTTTTAAGACGAGTCCACGGACTCTCGTTCAAATAACGCATCACCGAATCGGGCACAGCACCACCCCAAACTTCCATCGCAAAGAAACCGGCATCCTTGTAATAAGGTAAAACGCGGTTTATCTGTTCTTGGGTAAGACGAGTCGCAAACAAAGACTGTTGCCCGTCACGAAGAGTAAGATCTCGGATTTTCAATTTTCTTGACATAGCCATTTGATTTTATAGGTGTTACATCTATTCACATTACATGAATTTAAGAATACAAAAATAATATTCTTTAACTTATTATCAAAGGAAAAAGCGTACTTTTGTATCACAAATAAAATCTTTACGCCATTCAGATATGTTTAATTTCTTAAAAAAGAAAAACAATACTCCCAAACTACCCTATACGACAGAGGTTCACTGCCATGTATTACCGGGTATCGACGACGGGTCTCCCGATGTAGAACACTCCCTCGCCCTCATTCATCAAATGAAAGAATGGGGACTTGAACGAATCATAGCTACGCCTCATGTGACCGAGGCTTCATTCGAAAACACTCCCACAAACCATCGGGTCGGCATACTCCCGGCTTTGCCAAGAGACCAATTTGGACGAACTGGGAATTAAACTCTGCTACTCCGCAGAATACCGAATGGACGATAACTTTTTGGGCATACTGCAAAGAGAAGAAATCATACCCATGCCGGGCAACCATATCCTTATCGAAAACTCTTTTCTACAACCGTTCTGGAACATCAAAAGTCTCGTCTTCGATTTGCAGATCAAAGGACTTTCCCCCATTCTAGCCCACCCCGAACGATATGCTTATTATTACGATGACAAAAAAATCTACAAAGAACTGCATGAACAAGGGTGTGAATTTCAAGTCAATCTACTTTCCCTCGCAGGGTATTACAACAAAAGAGCGAAAGAGGTGGCCGAATGGCTGATTTCCAAACAGATGGTAGACTACCTGGGAAGCGATTTGCACAACAGTTCCCATGTCCTGCACATCAACAAATATTTATCCGGGAAAGAATATCCCAAGCACATGAGAAATATCCACATAAAAAACAACCACTTGTAAAATAAAATTATTTCAATTTCAACGGCATGTTCGGTGTAATGATAGTCATGTTATCCGGTGTTCTGATCGGATATATATTACGGAATATTCGAGCCATACCCGCCCTCGTTTCCAAAATCAACATTTACATTATTTTCTTGTTACTTTTCGTGATGGGTCTATCGGTAGGTAGCAACCCGCAAGTTATACAAGGGCTGGGAACCCTCGGCCTCTTAGGTATCGCAATCTCCGTTGTATCCATTGCAGGAAGCGTATTTTTATCGTGGATCGTTTACCGTCACCTATTCAAAAAAAGAAGATGACCAACGATCATGAAAAATAGCCTCATCATTCTGTTATGTTTTGCGGCGGGAGTACTCTGTTCCTACTGGGGCATAATCCCCGAATGCGACGACTCCCTCAGCCTCTATATCCTGTACGTCATGATGTTCTTGGTAGGAATAGGACTCGGCAGTGATTTAACCGCACTATCCGCTCCCATCAAAAAAATATAAATTCCAGATTTTGTTGATACCGTTATCCACGATCGTCGGGACAATCGCCGCTTGTTGTTTGTTCTCGCTATTCTGTCCCGTTCCGTTACGGGAAACCGTTGCCATCGGTTGCGGATTCGGATATTACAGTCTATCGGCAATTTTACTGAACGAGCTTGCAGGAGCCGACATCGGTACTATCGCTCTTATTTGTAATCTGAGCAGAGAGCTTTTTGACACTTCTTACAATTCCGCTACTTGCCCGTTATTGCGGGAAATTAGCCCCGATTACAGCCGCAGGAGCAACCTCCATCGACACGACTCTACCTCTCATCAGCGCCACCCTCGGAGAAAAGTACGTCATCTTCGCCATCTTTCACGGCATCATCGTCGATATTTCAGTTCCCGTCCTCATCTGGCTATTATACCTGTGATTGCCCCCGACATACAGAACCACACGGGTATCTGTCAAAACGACCAAAACGGTGCAAAAATCAATCGAATATACCCTCTATGCTCTCCACGGGAGCTGTAACGGATTCTTCGATATATGAACTTCCGCTACAAGGATCGGAATACTCCTCAGGAATCTCAGAAGTCGCTATCTTGTGAATAACCCAGACTTTGATCCCCATAAACTTTCTGCATATAAAGACCATAAATAGGCAATGCCATACTGGCTCCCTGCCCATCGGCCATACCATCGAAGTGAATCGAGCGATCCTCGCCTCCTACCCATACACCGGAAACTAAATCGGGAGTAAATCCCATAAACCAACCGTCCGAATTATTATTGGTCGTCCCTGTTTTACCTCCCATAGGAGCAGTAATACCATAACGGAAACGAACACGACCGCCCGTTCCGTGATCTATCACATCTTTCAACATCGGCAAAATGCGATAATAAGCCTGTTCACTGAAAACCTCGGTCATCGAAGGCGTGAACTCGGCTATTACATTCCCTAAATTATCCTCTATACGAGTCACATACAAAGGGTCTACACGCACGCCTTTGTTCGAAAAGGCTGTATAAGCCGTCACCATTTCCTCGACCGAGACCTCGACCGGACCTAAACAAAGAGAGATGACTTCATCTATCTTATTTTTAATCCCGAACGAATGCATCAACCTCGCCAATGACGAGGGCGACAACTTATCCATCAATCGAGCAGAAATCCAGTTATTCGAATTTGCCAACCCCCAACGCAAAGAAACCATCTCGCCCACACGCGCTTTCGACGAATTCCGAGGAGACCAGGGCTTCCCGTCTTCTGTAATCAATGTAGGCTGTTCATTTAAAAACATATCGCAAGGAGTGAATCCCTCCTCCATCGCTAACGTATATAAGAACGGTTTCCGGTCGATCCTATCTGGCGCCGTCCCACCGAAGCCATATCATATTGAAAATGCGTAAAATCAGGACCGCCCACATAAGCCTTCACATGACCTGTATTCGGATCCATAGACATAAATCCCACTCGCAAGAAAGACTTCTGATAACGGATAGAATCCAATGGAGACATAATCGTGTCGATCGAGCCTTGATACGAAAAGACCTGCATCTCGACAGGAGTAATAAATGCCTTTCGAATCTGCTCGTCGCTCGCACCCGATGCCTTCATCGCCCGATAACGATCCGACTGCTTCATCGCCCTATCCAAGATTGACTCCCGCTCTTCCCGAGTTATGCTTCGGGAGAACGTGCATAACTCCGTCCTTTTTTCTCGGCGAAGAAGCGAGGTTGTAAATACCCGCCCCGATGTTTTCCACAGCCTCCTCGGCATACCGTTGCATCTGCGCATCGAGCGTCGTATAGATTTTCAACCCATCGGTATAAATATTATACTTGGTTCCGTCAGCCTTCACATTTTTCTCGCACCAACCATACAACGGATTATTCGCCCAAGCAATGGAATCGTCTATGAATTTTTTGAGCTTCCCACCCCCGATATTCCGATTTCACAGGCTTTTTGCCGTCATCATCAATCTCAATTGCTCTCTGAAATAAGGAGCCAACCCCTCTTTATGATCCACCCGGGTATATTTCAGCTCCAAAGGCAAAGCTTGTAAAGAGTCAAGTTCCGCCTTTGTAATATACTTGGCCTTATACATTTGGTTCAAAACCGTGTTACGACGCCCCCTCGTGCGTTCGTTAAACCTGCGGGGATTATAATACGAGGGATTCTTGCACATACCCACCAACGTCGCAGCCTCCTCTATTTTCAACTTATCGGGAGTCGTATGAAAATAAATGTATGCCGCCGATTGTATCCCGACTGCATTATTCAGGAAATCGAAATGATTCAGATACATATTCACGATTTCCTCTTTGGTATAAAAAACGTTCGAGCTGTACAGCTATAACCCATTCCTGCGGCTTCTGGAACAACCGTTCCACCACATTATCGGCATTAGGAGAATAAAGGAGTTTGGCCAACTGTTGGGTAATCGTACTTCCTCCCCCCGCACTCTTTTGAAATAATAGCCCTCGTTTGATAAAAGCCCGGAACAAAGCCTTCACATCTATGCCGGAATGGTCCTTGAAACGAATGTCCTCCGTAGCGATAAGAGCATTGACCAAATAAGGAGAAATTTCATCATAATGTACATACACCCGGTTACTCTTGCTTTGATAAAACCGGCCTATTACTTCCATATCGGAAGAATAAATCTCCGAGGCGAATTTATCTTTCGGATTTTCCATATCTCTATCGGCGGCATATATCCTATCCACCCCCATGCAATCATCGCAAAGGCCGCAACGACAAGAACAACGATTCCCCCAAAGGCATACCACATATACCGCACAATACGCGATGTATCCCCGATAGATTTTTTTCAACTTACCCACTTTTCATCTCTCCATCTATGCATTTATTAACAAAGTCTTAAAAGCCATTCGCTCTATCCGCAGCCAATTGTTAAAGCAAAGGTAACAAATATATTTTATCCGAATACATTTTGTAGATTTATAAAGAATATTTTTTATGTCTGAACACTTGGCTTTCGGTCTTTTTTACTATCTTTGCTTAGTGAAATGAGTGGGCAAGAACAAACATATAATCCATTACGGCACAGGCATTTTTATAAAAGCCAAGAAATATATTCTCTTGAAGAGAACAAAATAAAAAGCCAATATGACTTTTATAGTCGTGTTGGCTTTTTTTGTTAACGAGCATTGTAATATAAAAACAAATCATACCGACGATGAAACGTGAGAGTTTAGTATCTATTACCGATTTTTCAAAAGAAGAAATTCTGGATCTTCTCGAAAAAAGCGCGTCGATTCGAAGAAAATCCCAATCGAAAAATTCTGGAAGGTAAAGTCGTGGCGACTCTGTTCTTCGAGCCTTCTACCCGCACTCGACTCAGCTTTGAAACCGCTGTCAACCGATTAGGCGGAAAAGTCATTGGATTTTCAGACGCCAGCACGACCAGCTCCTCAAAAGGAGAAACACTGAAAGACACCATCATGATGGTAAGCAACTATGTCGACTTAATCATCATGCGCCACCATCTCGAAGGTGCTGCCCGTTATGCCTCTGAAATTTCTTCCGTTCCGTTATCAATGCAGGAGACGGAGCGAATCAGCACCCCTCGCAAACCATGCTCGATTTATATTCCATCTACAAGACACAGGGCACTCTATCGAACCTGAACATTACTATGGTGGGAGATTTAAAATACGGACGTACCGTACACTCCCCTGCTGATGGCTATGTCTCATTTCAATCCCACATTTCATTTCGTCGCACCCGATGAACTGAAAATGCCTATCGAGTATAAACTCTTCTGTGAACAAAATCATATTCCCTACTTCGAACACACCGAATTTTCCGAAGAGGTAATCAATCAAGCGGATATTCTATACATGACCCGGGTTCAACGCGAACGATTCACCGACCTCATGGAATACGAAAAAGTTAAAAACGTATATACGCTGCACAACAGTATGCTCGAACACAGCAAAGCTAATCTGAGAATCTTACACCCGCTCCCCCGGGTTAATGAAATTTCTTACGATGTCGACAGCAATCCCAAAGCCTATTATTTCCAACAAGCCAAAAATGGACTATTCGCTCGGCAAGCCATTATCTGTAAAGTTTTAGGAATTGAAGTTTAACCCCTTTTATTTTCGGTAATCATGAACGACGAAAAAAAGAACTAAAAGTAGCGGCTCTCGAAAACGGAACCGTCATCGACCATATACCTTCGAGCCAATTATTCAAAGTAGTGTCTATCTTAGGACTTGAAAACTGTACGAACAGCATCACCATCGGCAATAACTTAGCCAGTAAAAAAAATAGGGAAAAAAGGTATCATCAAAGTTGCCGACCGTTTCTTCAAAGAAAGAAGACTTGAATAAGATCGCATTGGTAGCCCCGGCTGCACAAATCAATATTATCCGCGATTACCAAGTCATCGAAAAACGGAAAGTATCTTTACCGGACATCGTGCATGGCATTATCCGCTGCGGAAACCCCAAATGCATCACGAATAACGAACCGATGGAAACCATATTTCATGTGACCGACAAAATCGATGTCCAAGTAAAATGCCATTATTGCGAGCGGTCGGTAACCAAAGAAGAAATAGAAATCTGTTAATTCTTCCGATATATGAAACAAAGTTGGAAACCCGGGACTACCATCTACCCGTTGCCGGCTGTTCTGGTCAGTTGCGGTAATACGCCCGAAGAGTATAACCTCATTACGGTAAGTTGGGTCGGCACGCTCTGTACCAATCCTCCCATGTGCTACATATCCGTTCGACCGGAAAGATATTCCTACGAGATTCTAAGAAAAAACATGGAGTTCGTAATCAATCTCACGACCGTTCAAATGGCAAAAGCGACCGATTGGTGCGGCGTTTCCTCCGGAAAGAATTATAACAAATTCGAAAAACAGGATTCACTCCGAAAACCGCTCAAATCGTAAAGCTCCCTACGTCGAGGAATCTCCCCTCTGTATAGAATGCAAGGTAAGAGAAATTATCAGCCTCGGGTCCCACGATATGTTCATATCCGACGTAGTAAACATATTGGCCGATGATAAATATATAAATCGAGACAGGCGCGTTCGATATGCAAAAGGCCGATCTATTGGTCTATTCCCACGGGCATTACTACGAAATAGGAAAAGAAATAGGGAAATTCGGTTGGTCTGTCCAAAAGAAAAAAAATAAATAGACAGGTATGAAGAGAATCACTACGGTTATCTGCATGGCACTCTTATGGATTCTTACAGTTCAAGCTCAAATACAAGAATTGAACGTAAGCAAGCGATTCAATTGGGGAATCCGCTTGGGAGTCAATGCGCCGTTAGTCGACATAAGACATTTGACCCTGAACGGAAACAAAGTCGACGAATCCGATTCCGAATCGAGGCTGGGATTATCCGGCTCTTTTATAGGAAGATACAATTTCAAAAACATTATATACAACTCGAAGTGGGCATGCATCAGTTCCATACCCGGCTATATAATCCCGACTACGAATTACGTAAAATCAATACTTCGGCTTATACCCTCGATGTTCCCATACTATATGGCTATAACATCACCAAACATGGCCCATACCTCATGAATCTTTTTGCTGGTCCCCGGGTTTTACATCTTTAATGAAACAAGCGGAATAAGCACTACAGGGGAGGTTCATTCCGCATCCTAATCTACGATGAATCCCCTAACAGCTTTTCATTCTATTTGATCGGCGGATTGAGCACCACCATAGGGCATCTATACATCGACTTTCGGTATGCCTATTGTGTGGGAAATTCCAAAGATTTATCTTTCAAAGTCAATCCCGATGAGCTCCAAACCAGTCAGGTAAAACTGTCCAGAGCCGTCAACGAATTGAGCATTTCAATAGGATATTTATGGTAAAAACTTTTAATACACAACACAATATGAAAAGAGACGACATTATTTTCGACATCATTGAAAAAAGAGAATCAACGACAACGAAAAGGCATTGAATTGATTGCTTCGGAAAACTTTGTCAGCGATCAGGTCATGCAGGCAATGGGTTCTTGCCTGACCAACAAATACGCCGAAGGGTATCCCGGGAAACGCTACTACGGAGGTTGCGAAGTGGTAGACCAAAGCGAACAAGTCGCTATCGACCGTATCAAGAAACTGTTCAATGCCGAATGGGCGAATGTTCAACCGCATTCGGGAGCACAAGCAAACATGGCCGTATTCATGGCCGTGTTGAACCCCGGTGACAAATTCTTGGGGCTGAACCTTTCACATGGAGGCCACCTTTTCGCACGGAAGCCCCGTAAATTTCTCCGGACTGATGTTCCACCCGTTGGAGTACAGTGTGAAAGAAGATACCGGATACGTCGATTATGACATGATGGAAGAGGTAGCCTTGCGCGAACGTCCGAAACTGATTATCGGCGGAGCCTCGGCTTACTCTCGCGAATGGGACTATGCCCGCATGCGCAAAATAGCCGATGAAATAGGCGCCATTTTTATGGTCGATATGGCTCACCCCGCCGGGCTCATAGCCGCCGGATTGTTGGACAATCCTTTGAAATACGCTCACATCGTCACCTCGACCACACATAAAACCCTGCGCGGGCCCCGTGGAGGTATTATCCTCATGGGCAAAGATTTTGAAAACCCATGGGGTAAAAAACGCCGAAGGGAGAAATCAAGAAAAATGTCAGCATTACTCGATTCGGCAGTCTTTCCGGGAGTACAAGGCGGTCCGCTCGAACACGTCATCGCAGCCAAAGCTGTATCGTTCGGCGAAGCCCTGCAACCCGAGTATATCGAATACCAGACTCAGGTGAAGAAAAATGCCGCCGCTATGGCAAAAGCATTCATGGACAAAGGATACAAAATCATATCCAACGGTACCGACAACCACTGCATGCTCATCGACTTGCGTACCAAATTCCCCGAATTGACAGGAAAAGTCGCCGAGAAAGCATTGGTTCAAGCCGACATCACGGTGAATAAAAACATGGTTCCGTTCGATAGCCGCTCTCCGTTCCAAACATCGGGTATCCGTGTGGGAACTCCGGCGATAACGACCCGTGGAGCAAAAGAAGAAATGATGTGCGAAATCGTGGAACTTATCGACACCGTTTTGGCCAATCCAGAAAATGAAACCGTCATCAAAGCCGTTCGGGAAAAAGTCAACGGCATGATGAAAGAATACCCCATCTTTGCTTATTAACACCGTTTATTCATTTCAAAGAACACTCCGAATGGAGTGTTCTTACTTCATTTTAAATAACATGAAACTTCTATCGAAACTTTCTTTACCATTTATATTCTTTACAGCAATACTGACTCTTGAATGCGCAGCGCAAGATTGGCCCAATCTGAATCGTTATCGCGAAGCCAACAAAGCTATTATGGAAATGAGGAAAAACGACTCGGAAGATGCCCGTAAAAATTGGGTTGTCTTCATGGGTAACTCAATTACACAAAATTGGGCTTCTCTGGATCCGCAATTCTTTTCCGAAAACGACTACATCGGAAGAGGAATCAGCGGACAAACCAGCCCTCAAATGCTTCTGCGATTCCGACAAGACGTGATACATCTGGCTCCCAAAGCAGTCGTCATATTGGCCGGGACAAACGACATAGCCGGGAATACCGGCCCGACGAGTATCGATATGATCATGGACAATATCAAATCCATGACAGAACTGGCACAAGCCAACCATATAAAAAGTCGTCTTATGTTCCGTACTCCCTGCCAATCAATATGGCTGGTCTCCCGAAGTCCAACCGGCAGATACGATTATTGCCTTGAACGAACTCATTAAAGATTACGCCCGTTCGAAACGATTGGTTTACGTCGATTTTTATACCGCCCTTGTCGATGAACAAAAAGGGTTAAACCCCAATTACGGCAGGGGATAGCGTCCACCCCAACCTCGACGGATACAAGGTTATGGAACCATTGGTTGTTAAAGGAATCAAACGAGCGTTATCCCGCCCATAGGTCGCCATCTCCAAACGATTTCCATAAAAAGAAAAAGGCTCGAATTTTTCGAGCCTTTTTTTTATCATTTGATTCCGTATTTCTTTAATATCCTCATAATCTGAGGTTGGTATTGCTCTACCATACGATCGAATCCCAAGTCGTTAGGGTGAGTACCGTCTACCGAACCTTCATGATCTGTCCCGATGGCATGATTGTCCCGAATCAAATACAGGTCTTTTATACCTTGTTTCTTTAACAGTTCATACTGTTTCACAAATGCCTCGCCTTGACGGGTACAACGATCGTGCACGGCTTGGTCACTGTATCCGTTTTCCCTCATATAAGTCTCTATCATGATAATAGGAGTTCCCTGATGATATTTCCGAATCGTGTTCACCAAATATTGAGTACGCTCCGTGATCTCCTCGGGAGAAGGATTCGGCATACAATCCAAAATAAAAGCATCGGCATCGATATCTTTCAACATATCGGCCACCGCAGCCTCCATTTTACCGTTTCCGCTCAAACCGTAATTCACGAAATTGATACCCGTATTTCTCGACATTCGCGCAGGGTACGCCAGCCCCGAACGACTGGCACAAGCCCCATGCAAGATACTCGATCCATACATAAGAACCGTATGACGGAACGGAGACGGCTCTGCCTCGATAAAAGACCCCTCGTCTACCCCCCTATTTCCAACGAACATACCTCTTCGAACAACGGAAGATATAACAAAAACCTATGTACCCCCGGCTTTAAATTCTTGGTGATGACCCGCTCTTGCTCCGCTTTTCCTGCCGACGGAGTACCTGCGCCCACCGGTATCCATTTCCCGCCGTCATTCATATACAAATCCAATCCTCTATCGCATATCGGCGTAACATTTCCCATCACACCTTTTCCCTTCGTTGTCCAACGAGCGGCAACCGTCGGGCTATTGGTCTTAAAACTAACGACCAATCCGGCCGAATGCGTAAACAACCGCTTTACTTGAAACGGCATATCGTTATACTTTACCGTATCGACCCGGTGATAGACATTTTCGGGAGTCGGCATCACTTTCCCGATGAGCGTCAAACGAGACGCATCTACATACTTCAATTCCGCATTTATCGGCAAAATAAAAGCCGAAATCATACACAAAGCGGCAATTAAATTTCTATGTTCCATGGATATGATTATAAATTAGTTATTGATTACACTACATCGGGTCTACATCATAATAGAGCAACAAAGTCTTAAACCGGTCGTCCACCAACATATTTTCATAGACCTGTTTCAAAATCTCCTTTACTTTCGGCATCGATGCCGAAAGTTCCATTTTCAAGACGACCTTCCGTATATATAAAGACTGAATACGAGCCACAGGCGGATTATCGGGGCCTAACACACGTGCGCCGAATACCTCTCTCAACAAAGATGTATATCGTACCGACAACTCCTGCAAAGAGTCTCGTCCCTATGTTTCAGATAAATATATATCAACCGGGTATAAGGTGGGTAAGAAAAAGCCTTTCGCTCGGATAACTGCATGTTATACATACCCTCGTAATCATGAGCGATTACCTGACGTATCAGAGGTGATTCCGGCTGCGAAGTCTGTAATACGACCACTCCCTTCCGATTTTTCCGACCGGCTCGTCCCTGAAACTTGCTCCATCATCTGGAAAGCTCGCTCATGGGCTCTGAAATCGGGATAATTCATCATCAAGTCGGCACTCAATATCCCCACCACGCTCACATGGTCGAAGTCCAATCCCTTCGTAATCATTTGCGTGCCGATAAGAATTTTATTCTTTTTCTTTGAAAATCTTCGATAATCTGTTCATAAGCACTACGGGAACGAGTCGTGTCCAAATCCATACGAGATACCGGTATATTCGGGAAATGTTGAGCAATATCCTCCTCTATCCGTTCCGTTCCGAAACCCATCACCCCGATCGTAGGCTGTCCGCAAGCCGGACACACTTTCGGTATCTCATACGTAAAACCGCAGTAATGGCACGTCAGCTGATTAAAACGCTTATGATAAGTCAGACTCACATCGCAATGTTCGCATTTAGGAACCCATGCACACTGTTTGCATTCCACCATAGGCGCGAACCCCCGCCGATTTTGAAACAAAATAACTTGCTCGTCCCCGTCCAAAGCAATCTGCATGCGATTGAGCAATTCAGGCGTAAAATTCCCTCGCATACGGTTTTTTCCGCATCTCCCGCACATCTACCGGGATAATTTCGGGTAACTCCACATCGTTAAATCGGCTCTTCAATTCTACCAAACCATATTTCCCCTGCCTCGCATTGAAATAAGTTTCGACAGCCGGGGTAGCCGTTCCCAACAAAGTCTTAGCCCCATGCATCGACGCCAAAACGATCGCCGCGTTACGAGCATGATAACGGGGAGCCGGTTCGTACTGCTTATACGAAGTTTCATGCTCCTCGTCGACAATTACCAATCCCAAATCGCCGAACGGCAGAAAAATGGAAGACCGCACACCCAAAACGATTCGGGGAGAATGGTCGTCGAGCAATGTATTCCAAATCTCCACCCGCTCGTTATCCGAGAACTTCGAATGATAAATCATCAATTTATCCCCGAAAATTTTGCGTAAACGACTCGTCAACTGTGTCGTCAATGCTATTTCGGGAACCAAGTATAATACCTGTCTGCCTTCGTGCAGAACACGATCTATCAAATGAGCATAAATCTCTGTTTTCCCGCTCGATGTGACTCCATGCAACAACGTGACGGAATGCTCTTTAAATGAATCCGATATTTGCCGATATGCAACTTGTTGGGCATCGCTTAACGGAGCAGCCTCTTGAACAGTATAAATCTCCGTCTCGAAACGACTTATCTCTTTCTTATACGGTTCGAACAGCCCCTTCTCGACCATAGCACCCAAAACCGCCGAAGACACTCCCGAACGATCGAGTAAGCTCTTCCGGGAAACCTCTCTCAGTTTTCCCTTTTGCATAAACAAAGATAAATCGAGAAACGACAGTAGCATCATCTCCTGCTTCTTGGCTTGCTTCACGCATTCAAACGCATGGCGCAAAGCCGCATCATCGCCTTGTTGGAACGTCAAACGAATATAAGTTTCCGTTTTCGGACGGTAGTTCGTCTTCAACTGTTCGGAGACAAAAACAGCCTCTCGTTCGAGCAACACCCGCAAAGTAGGTAAAATATTGCGCATTCCGCTCTCCTTTTCGAGTTCCTGCACGGTCATGCGTGACTTCTTGCCCAATGCCGCCAACAGCATCCATTCGCGCTCTTTCAAACGATTATCGTCCGGTTCCTCGAAATCCGTATTCAACGTGACCGTCGTTTCACTTTCGAGTTTCAATCCCGAAGGCAACGCCGCTTTATACACATCGCCGACCGAACAGAGATAATAATCGGCGATCCATTCCCAGAACTGTAATTGGGGACGGCGCAAAACAGGACGCTCGTCGAGCACCGAAATAAGCTCTTTCACCTCGTATCCCTGTGGCATGACATCGTGCAACCGAACTACAATAGCCGTATAATACTTTTTTCCTGCCGAAAGGAACTACGACCCGACTGCCAATTTGCAAAGCCTCCTGCAAATCGGAAGGAATCCGATACGTAAAATATTTATATAACGGCAGCGGTAATACAACGTCGGCAAGTGTGCTCATATCAAGTCCTGTTCTTTCCGAGAGAAATCAAAAATACCCTCTCTCTCTTATGCAAAGATAGCGAAAGGTAAGAGCAGAGACAAATGGAAATCACATTTCCGACTTGGCTATGCCGAACCGCATCCTATCTTCGTAGTAACAAAGATACATATAAGCGAGAGCAGAGCCAAACAAAGCTCGCTTTAATTTTATTCTGCCGAGCGGAGGTATCTTCGAGTTTCAATGCAAAGATAGCGAAAAGAGAGTGCAAAGACAAACGGAAATCATACTTCCGACTTGACTATGCCGAACCGTATCTATATAAATATAGAGAAAGTCAAAAGGTAGAAACGGGTTTATTCGGGCACAGTAGGAAATCAGTGAGATTTATCCCTTTACCCCCTCCTCCCTACACTCCACGGCATTACAAGACATTCACACATTCCTCCCTTGCCGTGTCCAGCCTTACGGGGTTGCAACGCAAAGTATAGAGCGAGGTAGCACAGACGGAGAATAAAAACAGTAGAACCATGTTATCGAAAGATTTCTACACTACTCCCCTGCGTTTTGCAACGCAAAATATAGGAAGGTGGCACATAGTGACGGAGGGGTTAGAAAATATCCGCAACAGAGAAAACATATCAAGGTATCAACCCTCTCCCCCGATGTGCCGTAAGGAAACATAGGAGAAGTCCTCACAAAACAAAATGGCCGTTCAAAGCGACGCTTTTACCCTCTCCCTCTGCTCATCGCAGATGAGATAGGGGGAGTGCCCGTAGGGCGAGGGGGTTAAAAAAACAGGGGAGAAGGGTAAAATCTATCCTTATGCAAAAACGAGAAATACCACCTTTAACCTCTCCCCGCCGTACCCCGCAGCATTGCAGGGTATCGCGAAGCGATACAGAGGTCTTCCGTTAACCGCATAGGGAAAACGAATAAATACGAGGGAGGTATTACCCCCTCCTCCTCTGTGTTTTGCAATGCAAAATATAGGGGAGGTGGCACGAAGTGACGGAGGGGGTAACCCTTACAGCAAAAAACTTATGAAATCTTTTCAACCCCTCTCCTCAGAAACTACCGTTTCATCAGTTCCCCCCTGATCTCCTATTGAGCCAATATCCCACCAATTATAAGCCAAACCGAAGATTCCGGTTAAGATACTTCTTTCACATTATTCCACAATCATACGCTTAGAATCGACGAGCGTCCCATCGATCACCAAAGCATAGAGATACATTCCGGCGGTTAAGTCCGAGGCCGGAATCACAATCTTTCCCGTTGGCATATCGGGTTGCAGCGTATAGGATTTCAACTGCTTGCCCGTCAAGTCACAAATACATATCGATGCCGATCGAGCATTGGTCGAGAGCCTATATATAATTTCGGTAGTCTGGGAAAAAGGATTGGGTACGTTTTGATAGATCGCAGCCTCTCCGGTGGAAGATTCGATTTCGCTATCCTCCGAATCGCGGGCGTTCTTCGGCACGACTTTTTCCGGAACATTGTCACCCGATAACGACTCTTCCAGTTCGGCAATCCGTTCCTCCTGTCTTTCGATAGTCGCTTGCATCTCCTTCATACCTTCCACCAGTAAAGGTATCAAATCGGTATACATGACGGTCTTCGTCCCGTCCGGCAAAGTTCGTACCACTTCCGGCACCACGATCTCCACCTCCTGCGCAATGAACCCTATGCGTTCCCTGGCATTCTCCGCCTCGATCTGTCTCTTGATATCGGACGAAGCATATCCAGCGTGGCTGTTCTCATTCGCCACAGCCGATACCGGCTGCTCCTCACCCGGTTTATAGCGGAAAAACTCACTCCTCGCAAAGCCGAGATTCTGTCCATGCCCGAGACAATCTCCTTGACATCTTGTTTCAGCCGTCCGTCCGAGGCTTGCGTAAATCCGCTCAGTCCGTATACCAGCCCGTTTCCATCGACCGAAAACACCTGCATGGAAGTCCGGTACGAATCCGGAGTAGTCGCCACAACATATGCGGCGAACGGCCGGTCTGTATTTTTGTAGACATCAGATCGTATCCCCTCATGAGTTCCTCCTTCCGCACCTGTATAGATGGAATGGATCGATCGGCTTCCACCGCTCCGCACCGTCAATGCGGCATGGTAATGTTGGGGATATATAGACTCATAAAGAGGATCAAATCCATAGTCGACTTCCGTATTAAAAATATTAGACCCGGCCTCCGCCGCCTCCAAAAAAGAATTTACCCAAACTTGTCATCTTCAATCCGCCGAATCCATCGCTCCAATAAAAGTCACCCTCTTTACCGAACAATGATTGGCGAAGGGATCCTTCTTCACCGGACAACTTCAATTCTTTATGGATAATCGTACTACCGAGACTATCCACTTCCAGCTGTGCCCAAACCGAAATCTGGCACAGCCATGTCACCAAAGACAATAAAATCACCCTGTTCTTCATAGTTCTTGTTTTCGCTTTATGCTTTTTAACTTACTCTTTATCATATTCTCCCGGACAAAGCACGTAACATCACTTTCTCCACCTTGCCGGCACATTCCACCACATAAAAATCCCGCAGGCAGCACCACTTCCATACGGCTACCTGTGGCCTCGACAGTCTTCACTTTGTGACCGGTCGTGTCATAGACGGCAACCGGCATCCCCGGCGAGAGGTTTTCAAGAACTATCGATCCACCCGAGGCATAAATGCGCACGCTACCCTCGGCCGATATCTCCTCTATTCCCGAGAAGTCGGTCGCTATTATATCGAAGTTCTGCCATACCGGGGCATTCCGGTAGGCCTCCACCGAGCCCTCGGCCACATACAGTTTACAATCTCTCTGCCCTATGCCGAGGAAGCAATCGGCCTCACAAATGGGCGGAACTGCGGCTTTACACGTGATTTCCGTCAGACCCGTACAGCCGCTGAATGCCTCTTGACCGATACTCGACACACTCCCGGGGAGCATTACCGAAACTATATTTTCCAGATCTAAAAAAAGTGGCTGTTGATATGGAAACTGTACCATCTCGAACTTTCAAGTGTGTATCATAAGGAGCCAATCCCTTATAATCACACAATATATCATTAATGTAAATCAATCCATCTGGCTGGGCAGAATACCACGGAGTAAACAAAAATGCATTTGTTCCTATTTTCTTCACGCTGGTTGGAATATCCATTGATGTCAATAACTTGCAGTACATAAATGCCTCACTACCTATAATAGTGACTCCATCTTCAATCGTTATCGAAGTTAACCCTCCACTATAAAAGGCATTGGCGCCTATCTCGACCACACTGCCCGGTATCGTCACTGATTTCAAATCATAACAATGAGCAAAGGCCCATTCTCCTATCGAGGTAACACTTTTCGGTATCGTTAAAGAGGTCATACGATTAGAGCTTCTTGCAAAGGCATCGCTCGATATAGCGACAGTGCCCTTTCGTATATCAATATGAGTATCGGAAGGCATTTCTCCTTTATAGGTGTACAATATATCATTGATGTACATTACCCCGTCCGGTTGGTTGTTATACCAAGGAGTACCGTCAAAAAGCTCGAAAACCTATATTCTTGACACTTTTAGGTATGGACAATGAAACTAAACTTTCACATCTCATAAACACTCCTCGTCCAATCGTGGTTAAACTCTCCGGTAGTGAAATTGAAGTTAGGTTTATACAACGATCAAACGCTTCATTTTCAATTGTCTTTACACCATAGCCTATCTCGACCGATGTCAATCCGACACAATCTTTAAAAGCGTAAACCCCTATCTTGTCAACACTACCCGGTATAGTTACAGAAGCTAATTCGCTACAATAACGAAAAGCGCCATCAGATATTTGGGTTGTCCCATCTCGGATATCTATGTGTGTTTGGGGAGGCATTTTACCCTTATACGCATAGAATATCGTATTAAAATAAATTTCTCCATTAGGTTGGTTATTATACCAGGAGTACCACCAAAGGCAGAGCCACCTATGTATTTTATCCCGATTGGTATATTCACAGTCATTAGCGACGTGCATCCACTAAAAGCAGAACTGCCTATATAAGAAAGACTTTCAGGTAAAATTATCTCGGTTAAACCTTCGCATCCCCCAAAAGCACCGGATCCGATCGTAGTACAACTTCCCGGTATTTCAATGGAAGACAAAGATGAACAACCCCGAAATGCAAAATCGCCTATCTCAGTAATTCGATAGTATTTATTCGCAAACTCTACCGTTTCAGGTATCACTACAACGCCCGAATAAGAAGGCTGATAACCAACATCGAATGGATTATCTCTATAAGTTACAAACACTTCAAAAGGAATCGTACCATTGAAATTGTAATAGATACCATCTTTCTCGAAGTCATAGGCTCTCGACTGAAAGGCAACAAAAGAGAAGCATTAGCAATATCTCTATTTTTTTAATGTCGTATTTTACAAACTTCATCATATCTATTTTTTTTAGGTTGTACTTCAAATTTTGTACCCGGTTTTATGGTCGTCCCACGGTCGAGAATCACCTTCTCTGCCGGTCAAGGTAACTTCGCCATTGTTATTTTATCCACACTTTCTTTCCGTTCCGTATGTAGAGGCCACGCTCGGGTGTGCCCGTCACCCGACGGCCTTGAAGGTCATACAAAGGCGATTGGGGTTCGTCCAATTCCTCATCGACCCGTATCTCCTCTATTCCCGAGAAGTCGGTCGCTATTATATCGAAGTCCTGCCATACCGGGGCATTCCGGTAGGCCTCCACCGAGCCCTCGGGCACATACAGTTTACAATCTCTCTGCTCTACGCCGGAGAAACAATCGGCATCGCAAACAGGTGGAACCGCAGCTTTACACGTGATTTCCGTCAGACCCGTGCAGCCGCTGAATGCCTCTTGACCGATACTCGACACACTCCCGGGGAGAGTTATCGAATACAAAAGCGGACTATTGCCAAAAGCATAGTCGTCTATCGGTCACCCGATAAGTATCTCCTTCATGTTCAACCGATTCCGGTATTGCCACAGTACCCCAATACGTTCCCGTGGGATTGGGATTACTGTAACAGGCTACTTTCACTTCCGAATCGGACGTAAAGCTGATGGAATAATACAGTCCTTTGTTCCAAAAATCATGGTATACCAAATACCTCTCTAAGGAAGTATCCGACAGGGCTTCTTCACGAGTTTGTGAAAATATTTGCGTTTCATTTTCCTCGAAAAGCCCAAGATACTTATCAACTCCCCGTTCCCATTGATTGGGATTCAAGTAACGCAATAGAGGATCTCCCTCCGAACAAAGACACCCTATTCCCTCCACGATTTTCAATCCGTTACTGAGTATAAAAAGTTTTCGTATCTTCCCATCATCGAAGGCTATTTTACGGATTTCGGACACCCATACATCGTCATATCCCTCCACGTGTCCATACTTGTTTCCCACCTTCATGTTGAAGTCATAAAGCACCAACTCTCCTCCATCTGTCTTTTTATAAGGGATATAATCGACATATGCCTTTGTACAATAATTTTTATAATCCTCATAATCCACCAATATGCGACCGTTCTCCTCCCTAATCTTTCTCAAAAGCGTATCCGGTCGATAAAAAGTCTGTCTGTCTTTGTAATCCGTGCGACTCACATTGGTCCAACATATAAAAGAGTTTAAAATAAATTTTTCCATTTACCTCTTCCGGATCTCCCACATCATACCATCTACCCTTCCAATGAGCCTCCATATCCTCTAATCTCCAATGCGGATTCCTCTCGAATAAATTATCCGCTTGGACATACACCCCCAATAAAAGACAAGAGCACGATGATTATATTCTTCGATTTCATAACTGTCATTTTTTATTTGTATCTTAAATGTGGTTCCTCGCTTAACGGTCGTTCCACGGTCGAGAATCACCTTCTCTCTGCCGGTCAAGGTAACTTCGCCTTTATCGAAGACGGCTTCTCCTTTCGCTTTCTCGTCCGTGACATGACTGCCAACCTTGATGGTATCAGCTTTGTAATATTTAGGGCCTTGTACAGTCTCGTTCTGAATATAAAGTACATCGGGATATACCGGAAAATCGATTGCGGGAACCTTATTCTGTCCGGACACGCAGACCCGCACATAACGGGCATCGCCCGAATATTCCGCCGAACGGCCGGTATAAAACCGAATTTCTTCTGTCCGCTCGTCGTAAAAGGCGATATCGCCCGCCTCCGAACCTAAATCGACCCGAACCCCGAGACTGTCGCGGGTCACCGAAAACTTCTCAAACTCCGTAGGAGTATCGGTATATATGCGCATGCCGGGGTCGCCGAAGCAATGAAATATCTCCTTAGAAAACTGTGTATAGATGTGTCCCCGATACGCCCCCAAGTTTCCTCCATACGCCTCAAACCTTGATCCAAAATTTCTCCCAATCGGGTGGTTTCCCACAATCGAGAGGGAGAAGTTGTCATATGCAAAAAGTTATATAGTTTAGAATCCACTCCCGGATCGGGCCAGATGGCATCGAACATGCCTATCACCATCGCATCGTTGTAGCCCGGCCAACTTTTCTCTGTTGCCGCATAGACCGCTATGGCTCCCCCGTTCCGCTTCTGCAAGAACGCCTCCGCAAAACAATCGTCTTCTTGGAAGCTGCCTGTCTCGCAATTGATACTAAAAATAACCGGCAAACGGTCGCCATTAGCGAGTGAGAGGATATTATCTCCTGTAAAATAAGGTTGTACCCAAGTAGAATCCGTACCATGCCCCCCGATACAAGACATAGAATGCCCCCTCGTCGATATACCTCACTATATCTGCCGAATCACCATCCCATGCGAAATAAGGTCTTTGTAATTCCACTGGTATGGAATCCCCCCAAGCAAATTCTCCATTGTTCCAAAATGTCGGAGGCGGATAGTCATCCGTTTCTCTATAATCATAAGCAAAATAGACCCGATTGACCGCTTTCCCTTTGGATAGCATATAGTTTCTAACTTCCTCCGAAGTCAATGTAAATCGTTTATCCTCGATACCGTCCCCGGACCGTTCCAACCATATGGCGTACAATCCTCAAAATAGGCGCAATGCAGTCCCGTATCATAGAAAGCGGTGTCTCGCACCGGTTCCGCTCGTATCGGATAATCTTGTCGACCACCGTCATCGCCTCCGTCGCCGTGGAGACCGGCAATCGCCCCCGGTAGAGGTCGACAAGGACATCGTCCTCACCGTCCATACAACCATAGTAATAATCCGTTACATATTGATAACTGTTTCCATCGTCTGATTGACGATAGTCCGTGCCATATCCTCCGCCGGCACATCGTCGTGGTCGCCCCACGATGAGCAGATAGTAGAGCGAGGTGCGGAACGGTAAACCTCTTTCACCGCAGACTTGATATGCTCGGGTGTCCAGTCCCCCGCAACCGGGTATGCACACCGAAGCCCAATGTACGCTTCCAGTCGGCCAAACGTCGCACGGCCTCCTCGAACTCCGGGGTCGAGTATCAGATAGTCCTTGCCTGCGGAGCCCGTATCCCCCGCGCTCCGAAACATCTCATATCCGGCCGCCCCGACATTCCCGTTGAGCGTCGTATTGTCCAAGAAAGAGTCGTCAGGCGCTATTCTCCCCTCCGGAGCGGACCGTAGGCTGCCCTCTCCGAAAGTCACCCGATAGACGATCTTGGAACAGGCCCGCACAACGCCGTTCTTCCAGTCGTATCGCACCGGATAGACACCCACTTCCGCCACGGAACGTCCCCGGTACACCCGGACTTCGCCTGTCTCCACGACCTCGCGAGGAAACCACCCTTCGTAGGGAGCGATGTCGGGAACAACCGCCGGGGACTCTTTCCCCTCGGGCTGCGGAGCACGGGCGGGAGAGGCGCAACGGCACATCGACACAGGCGCTTTCAAGAACCGAGACGGTGAATGAGGCACAGCCTTCGGGCAGCGCAAACGAGTCCCAACGGACCGGAACGTCCGGCTCGCCCGGAACGACACTCATGCCCGAAGCCCGAAATGCGCCACAGATAATGATCCGCGACATCGGGATCGGACAAAACGACCGCATGCTTAAACTCGTAGGTGACCGTGACGCCGTCGGGGGAGACGGAGACCCGACGCTCGGGACGTTCTGCCGAGCTTTCTCCGACGAATGTCCCCGTCTCGTGAGAGACCGTTCTCTTTTGAGCGACTGCCGACGAGACGGTCAATCCCCAAATGCAGAACAGGTAGAAGATGGTCCTTTTCATAGTCTTTGATTTTTCGATCGCTTCTCGCCGGTCAATCATCATGGCTCCTTTCCCTATAAAATAACCGGAAGAAAGAAACGAGATGCCTCTTTTGCAAGATTAAGCATTTATTTACATTTTGCAAGAAAAACAATCTTTTTTTACTCATACAATCAAAAAAAACTGATTTCAAGCGTAAACAGCCGGAATCTTCCAGCCCCTCTCCCTTGCCGTATCCAGCCTTACGGGGGTTGCAACGCAAAGTATAGAGCGAGGTAGCACAGACGGAGAATAAAAACAGTAGAACCATGTTATCGAAAGATTTCTACACTCCTCCCCTGCGTTTTGCAACGCAAAATATAGGGAAGGTGGCACAAAGGGGTTAAAAAATATCCGCAACAGAGAAAACGTATCAAGACAACAACCCTCTCCCTCTGCTCATCGCAGATGAGATAGGGGAGTGCCCGTAGGGCGAGGGGGTTAAAAAACAGGGGGGAAAAAGGGAACCCCCGATAACAATAACAGAACTGTAAATCAACCTCTCCAAAAAGACTGGAATATGGTTGTTAACAAGAAATTCATCGCTAAAATCCATATCTACATCTCACCACTGATTACCTGCCGAACCCACATTCCCCAGACATAAAAAACAACGAGGCAGAGAGTTTCTCCCTGCCTCGCGATTATATTTTGAAAAAAATCCAGTTTAGAACAAATAAGCCGCCGTAATGGTCCATGCCCGGCTCTTACCTTTCATAACCGAATCGGGAAGGTCGTTCTTGACCTCCATGGCACTACCCAATCCCCAACCATATTGACCGGCAATCTGCAAGTGATTGAAAAGTTCGAGACCGAGGCCCACATTTATCGCCGTATCGAAACTTTTCTCTTTGAATTGCTCTTTGAAATTATCGCCCACACGGAATGCAAAACTCGGCCCGGCATATACAAAAAGGAGACAATATAGAACCGACTACCGGCAGCGAAAACTTATATTTCAAATTAATGGGAATCTCTACATAATCGACATGTTTACTCTCCGATATACCACTCGTTATATCTTTCAATTCCGACCCCTTCCGAGTATACATCAAACTGGCATCGACCCCGATACCGATAACAGGAACCATAAACTCGGCCATCAGACCTCCCGTAAAGCTCGAAATATTATTTGCCTTGAAATTATCAGACAAATTTCCACTGAGAGAAAGAGTAGATATATTCATACCCACTTTGGGACCGAACTTAAATTGTGCATTGGCAGGAATAGCCAAAAACAAGGCAGCGACAAGAGCTACACAAAGAACTGTCTTTTTCATAAACTTCATTTTATTTTTTTATTTATAATCAGCCATAGGCTATTATTATAACCCATTTCTCGACCTCTATTTGCACAAAGATAAAATAAAATATATTAAAATCATAAAATTGACAGACAAATCGACAAGAATCATAAAATTTTACAGACCCTTATCGGCTATCGAAAAAATAGCGTATCTTCGACAAACAAAAACAAATATATATTTCTATGGAGAATAAACCGACCATCGAAGAAGAAATCGTAAAAATGCTGAGAACCGTTTACGATCCCGAAATACCGGTAAATATATACGACCTCGGGCTCATTTACAACATAGAGGTAAACGACGGGACCGTAAAAATAGAAATGACATTGACCGCTCCTAACTGTCCGGCCGCAGACTTCATCATCGAAGACGTGCGTATGAAAGTCGAGAGTATCGAAAATGTGAAAAATGTGGATATCCAGTTGGTTTTCGAGCCGGAATGGGACAAAGACATGATGAGCGAAGAGGCAAAACTCGAACTTGGACTTTTATAACACAATCATGCCGGGAAAAAAATTTACTTCGCATCCGACTTTCATTTGGGAGCAAGATATATAGAGAATCCCATCGAA
>VOFI01003290.1_pt1 | contig 51640 bp, 41 predicted proteins | sample 5384131 | NCBI WGS metagenome assembly VOFI01 (sample SAMN12384728, study PRJNA508395) | human gut metagenome | isolation source: healthy gut H | host: Homo sapiens
ATATTATTAATCTTATAAATGATAAAAGCTATGAACAACCTCAATGAATTATATGTGAAGCCATTTTGGCCGGTAAATTGGAACAGGCAGTCAGTGTTACCCGGGAAGCTGTTGCCGGAGGAGCAGCACCCCAGGAAATCATTAATGAATATATGATTAAAGCCATGGAAGCCATTGGAGCACGTTTTGAATCGGGACAAGTGTTTGTTCCGAACCTCTTGATGAGTGCCCGTGCCATGCGTGGTGCCCTCGATATACTCAAACCACTGATGCAAGGGCAGGTCAATTCGTATATCGGTCGGATTGTGATTGGTACGGTAAAAGGGGATTTGCATGATATAGGTAAAAACTTGGTTGCTTCGATGTTTGAAGGATGTGGGTTTGAAGTCATCAATTTGGGAGTGGATGTATCGAGTGATAAATTCATTTCTGCGGCATTGGAAAATAAGGCAGATATTATTTGCATGTCCGCACTGCTCACCACTACCATGAATTACATGAAGGAAGTGATCGATGCCCTTGAAACCTCCGGGTTGAGGGGAAAAAGTAAAAGTAATGGTAGGAGGAGCACCTGTCAGCGATGCCTTTGCCAAATCTATCGGTGCCGATGCCTATACCAGTAATGCCAATGCAGCCGTAATAATGGCCAAGAAGTTGATAAACGCCTGTTGAATATGCCACTGGTGAATTCCCATATTGTTGAAGAGTGTCTGCCTTTCACTTCGTTGAGACTCGATCCGGAGGATATTAATCTTTCAATGGGAGCCGGTTACGTGCCTGATGCGGAGATACAGGCAATATCTGATGCATTGGAAACAGAGATTGCCGGAATTTGTACACCCCGCTTTCTGTATGCTCTGTTCGATGCCGAGCCGGCCGGTACTTGTGAGGTGGGAGTAAACGGTATTTCTCTGAAAACAGGATCTGTTATAACTCCTTATCTTAAAGATGCTGCGGGCTATGTACTCTTTGTTGCTACTGCGGGGTACGAGTTTGAGGCTTTTCAGCATAGGATAGGCAGTCAGGGAGACATCTTACGCGAATTTCTTCTGGATGCTTACGGTTCGGCAATTGCTGAAGCAGTTGTCCGTGAAGTATGCCGGAAAGTGGAATCCCGAATGTTTCCTTTGGGATACGGAGTCAGTCATCCTTACAGTCCCGGTTATTGCGGATGGCACGTCACGCAACAGCAGTTGCTTTTCAGCTGCTTGCCTGAATTTCCCTGCGGGGTCCGATTGAGTGATTCTTCGCTGATGTCGCCTATTAAATCGGTCAGTGGTATTATTGCTTATGGTCCATGTATTGTCAAACGGAAATATGGATGCGAACTATGCGGCAAAGCCGATTGCTATAAAAACAGAAATAAACTAAACAGATAGAATGTTATGGAACTATCATTATATATAAAAGATAAATTAGTATCAGGAAAACGGGTAGCCATCCCCATTATGACCCATCCGGGTATTGAATTGTTAGGGAAACGGGTATTGGATGCCGTAACGAACGGTGAAATTCATTATCACGCTATCCGTGCCTTGAACGAATGTTTTCCGCAGTCGGCGGCTTGTACCACTATTATGGATCTTACCGTGGAAGCAGAAGCTTTTGGAGCTCGACTTAGTATGTCCCCCAATGAAGTACCCAGTGTTTGCGGACGTTTGCTCACTGGATATGCAGATGTTGAGGCTTTGCAGATTCCTTCGGTCGAATCGGGACGCATGCCTCAGTATTTGCTGGCCGACCGCCTGGCAGCAGAAGGAATAGACAAGCCCGTGCTGGCCGGTTGTATCGGTCCCTATTCTCTGGCAGGTCGTCTATACGATATGACGGAAATTATGATGGCTATCTATACCGAGCCCGATACTGTCCTGCTTTTACTGGAGAAATGCACGGAATTCATTCTCCGTTATTGTCTGGCTATCAAAGAGACCGGAGTGGCCGGTGTTATTATGGCGGAACCGGCTGCCGGACTTCTTTCGAATGAAGATTGTCAACGCTATTCTTCGGTCTATGTGAAACGTATTATCGATGCTGTCCAGGATGATTCGTTTGCAGTTATTCTGCATAATTGCGGTAACACCGGACATTGCACTGCTGCTATGCTGGCTACCGGTGCTAAAGGGTATCATTTCGGAAATAAGGCGGATATGATAACTGCTCTCCGGGAATGCCCTTCGGATGTATGGGTGATGGGTAATCTGGACCCTGTAGGAGTGTTCAGGGTACTGACGCCTGAAGATGTTTTTGCACGGACAGAAGAACTTCTGACCTGTACCGGAGAATACGCTAACTTTATTATATCCACCGGTTGCGATACTCCGCCCGAAGTACCTTTTGACAATATTCAGGCCTTTTATCTGGCTGTAGAGAAGTACAATAAGGGTAGGTGAATGATAATACCAGTATTGGATAATATTGTACTTGTTTTCAAGGGGGAACCCTCGTACTTTTGCATAGTATTCATCGTTAAATAAACGAATTATGATAAAGAGAATAAAGATATTAGCTACAGGTGCACTGCTATTGGCAGGATTGGGTGCCTGTTCACCTTCCGGAAAGAAAAACAGGAGCGGATTCGACTGTCGACACTCTGCGAACGACGGAAACAGTGAATTTACTGAATAATCTACGGAAGGTTCCCACACAGGGGATTATGTTTGGTCATCATGACGATCCGCTTTACGGTGTCGGCTGGGAAGGTGACGAAGATCGCAGTGACGTGAAAAGTGTGTGTGGTGATTATCCGGCTGTCATGTCGTTTGATCTGGGCCACATTGAACTGGAAAGAGAGAAAAGTCTGGATAACGTGCCGTTTCGCAAAATACGTCAGGAGACGATTAATCAATATAAAAGGGGAGGAGTGGTTTCTTTTAGCTGGCATCTCGATAACCCCTTGACCGGTAAAGATGCGTGGGATGTGAGTGATACGACGGTTGTAGCTTCCATACTGCCCGGTGGTGTACATCATGCGAAATTTATAAGTTGGCTCGATGCTGTTGCAGCCTTTATGAATACTTTGGAGACGGAAGAAGGTACAAAAATACCGGTTATTTTCCGTCCCTGGCACGAGCATACCGGCAGTTGGTTCTGGTGGGGACAAAATCTTTGCACGGCCGACCAGTATAAGGCTCTTTGGCGGATGACGCATGATCGTATGCATGCCCGGGGAGTAAAGAACCTGCTTTATGCTTATTCACCGGGATCGGAACCCAAAGATTCGACTGCTTATCTGGAGCGTTATCCGGGAGATGATATCATCGACCTGGTGGGCTTTGACACCTATCAGTTCGACCGGACACAATATATGGAGCAATTGGATAAGTCGCTTGCTATCCTGACTGAAGTAGGTAAGGCGCACGATAAGCCTATAGCCATTACCGAAACCGGTTTCGAGGCTATTCCCGATTCTGTCTGGTGGACACAGACTCTCTATCCGGTAATCAGCAAGTATCCTATCAGTTATGTGTTGGTGTGGCGCAATGCACGTGAAAGGGTAAACCACTATTATGCTCCTTATCCCGGACAGGTGTCCGCCGATGACTTTGTGAAGTTCTACCGTGAACCGAAAACTCTGTTTGTGTCGGACGTGAAGAACCTTTATAAATAGAAAATCAAATAAATAACGATAAAAACACTGTCCATTATGAGTCTGTTTAATGATAAAGTTGCTAAATTGCTTGCCGGGCATGAAGCACTGCTGATGCGTAAGAATGAACCGGTAGAAGAGGGAAACGGAGTGATTACGCGTTACCGTTACCCTGTACTGACTGCAGCGCATACTCCTGTCTTCTGGCGATACGACCTGAACGAGGAGACGAATCCTTTTTTGATGGAACGTATCGGTATGAATGCGACGTTGAATGCCGGAGCCATTAAGTGGGATGGGAAGTACCTGATGTTGGTGAGAGTGGAGGGAGCAGACCGCAAATCTTTTTTTGCTGTTGCCGAAAGCCCGAACGGTATTGATAATTTCCGCTTCTGGGAGTATCCGGTGACCTTACCCGAAGATGTGGTTCCTGCAACCAATGTATACGATATGCGTCTCACTGCCCATGAAGATGGGTGGATATATGGCATCTTTTGTGCCGAACGGCACGATGACAATGCTCCCATAGGTGATTTATCGTCAGCTACAGCCACTGCCGGCATTGCCCGTACCAAAGACCTGAAAAATTGGGAACGTCTGCCGGATCTGAAAACAAAGAGCCAGCAACGTAATGTGGTGCTGCATCCTGAGTTTGTGGATGGAAAGTATGCTCTTTATACCCGTCCGCAAGACGGATTTATCGATACCGGTAGCGGAGGTGGTATCGGATGGGCATTGATTGACGATATAACCCATGCCGAGGTTGGAGAAGAGAAGATCATCGACAAACGATATTATCATACCATCAAGGAGGTGAAGAACGGTGAAGGGCCGCATCCTATCAAGACTCCTCAGGGATGGCTTCATCTGGCACACGGAGTACGCAATTGTGCTGCCGGGCTCAGGTATGTATTGTATATGTATATGACATCGTTGGATGATCCCACCCGGCTGATAGCTTCTCCGGCGGGGTAATCTTTATGGCTCCGGTAGGAGAAGAGCGCATTGGGGATGTGTCGAATGTGCTTTTTTCGAATGGTTGGATAGCCGACGATGACGGAAAAGTATTTATCTACTATGCTTCGTCGGACACCCGTATGCATGTAGCTACCTCAACTATCGAACGGTTGGTGGATTACTGCCTGCACACTCCTCAGGACGGCTTTTCTTCCTCAGCTTCGGTAGAGATACTGAAAAACCTGATTGAACGAAATCTGAGATTGATGAAATAAGAAAACCAAGAATAGAATGACTGCCATGATTACACTGAAAGAGAAGATCGGTTACGGACTGGGCGATATGGCTTCGTCCATGTTCTGGAAACTGTTCGGGTCCTATCTGATGATTTTTTATACCGATGTATTCGGCTTGCCTGCTGCCGTGGTAGGAACCATGTTTCTGATTACCCGGGTATGGGATTCGGCTTTCGATCCGATCGTGGGAGTGATTGCCGATCGCACACAGACCCGCTGGGGGAAATTTCGTCCTTATCTGCTGTATCTTGCCGTTCCTTTTGCACTGATTGGTATTTTTACTTTCACCACTCCGGAGTTGAATGATACCGGAAAACTGGTCTATGCCTACATCACCTATTCTTTGATGATGATGGTATATTCGGCTATCAATGTGCCTTATGCTTCACTGCTGGGAGTGATGAGTCCTGACCCGAAAGAACGGAATACCCTGTCCACTTACCGTATGACTTTTGCCTATATCGGCAGTTTTATTGCTTTGCTGCTCTTCATGCCGATGGTCAACCTGTTTGGTGGTGCAGAAGACGAGCAACGGGGATGGATGTTGAGTGTGGTGGTGATTGCTGTGATGTGTGCGGCTCTGTTTTATCTTTGTTTCGCCTTGACACGTGAACGGGTAAAACCGATCAGGGAAGTACAAAACTCCCTGAAAGACGATTTGAAAGATTTGCTTCACAACCGTCCGTGGTGGATTCTGCTCGGAGCCGGAGTGGCAGCTTTGGTATTCAATTCTATTCGTGACGGAGCTACGGTTTATTACTTCAAGTACTTTGTTGTGGAAGAGGATTACTCCACGGTTTCCTTCTTTGGCGTTTCTTTTGTGCTGAGCGGCCTTTATCTGGCAGTGGGACAGGCTGCCAATATTGTGGGAGGTGATTCTTGCAGCTCCGGTCAGTAACCGTATTGGCAAAAAAAACACATACATGGGAGCCATGAGTCTGGCTACTCTCCTTTCCGTTATCTTTTATTGGTTTGGGAAAGGAGACATCACCCTGATTTTTGTTTTTCAGGTGCTGATCAGTATCTGTGCCGGAAGTATTTTCCCTTTGCTCTGGTCCATGTACGCCGACTGTGCTGACTATTCGGAACTGAAGACCGGCAACCGGGCTACAGGTCTGATCTTTTCGTCTTCGTCCATGAGCCAGAAGTTCGGTTGGGCTATCGGAAGTGCACTGACCGGTTGGTTGTTGGCTTACTTCGGCTTTCGTGCCAACGAAGTGCAGAGTGTAGAGGCTATTCATGGGATTAAGATGTTTCTCAGCTGGTTGCCCGCTGTCGGAACAGTTCTGTCCGTCGTTTTCATCAGTATGTATCCGCTGTCGGAGAAGAAGATGAGAGAGGTGACTTCAGAGTTGGAGAAGAGAAGAAAGGCTATTCAATCATAATTCAGACATCATATGGACGAGATTCTTAAACAAGAAATGCAGAAAGAGCTTACTACCCGTATTCTTCCTTACTGGATGGAACGGATGGTAGATCAGGAGAACGGTGGATTTTACGGACGCATCACCGGACAGGAGGAATTAATGCCCCGGGCCGATAAAGGGGCTATTCTGAATGCGCGTATTTTATGGACCTATTCTGCTGCCTATCGTCTGCTGGGTAGAGAGGAGTACAAAGAGATGGCAAACCGTGCCAAACGATACCTTATCGACCACTTTTATGATTCCGAGTTCGGAGGGGTCTACTGGTCACTCAACTATAGAGGTGAGCCGCTGGATACCAAGAAACAGATTTATGCCATCGGCTTTGCCATTTACGGACTGAGCGAGTTCCATCGGGCTACCGGAGATCCGGAAGCATTGATGTATGCCGTCCGTTTATTCAATGATATAGAGTCCCACAGCTTTGATGGGCTGAAGAACGGTTATTGTGAAGCCTTGACCCGCGAATGGGGAGAGATAGCCGATATGCGCCTCAGCGAGAAAGATGCGAATGAACGCAAGACGATGAATACCCATCTGCATATTCTGGAACCTTACACCAACCTGTACCGGGTCTGGAAAGATGCACGGCTGGAACGTCAGCTCTACAACCTGATAGGACTTTTTACAGAGAAGATACTGGATAAGGACACATCCCATTTACAACTCTTTTTCGATAACGACTGGCAAAGCAAATACCCGGTCGTCTCTTATGGACATGATATCGAAGCCTCATGGTTGTTGCATGAAGCCGCCCGGGTATTGGGAGACGCCGGACTCATTGCGGAGATAGAACCTGTTGTAAAGAAGATAGCTGCGGCTGCATCCGAAGGACTTACCTCCGACGGAGGAATGATATACGAAAAGAATCTCACTACCGGACACATCGACGGCGACTACCATTGGTGGGTGCAAGCCGAAACCGTAGTCGGATACTATAACCTGTTCCGATATTTCGGTGATCGAGGGGCTTTGCAACATTCCATCGACTGCTGGGAGTTTATTAAACGGCATTTGACTGACGATGTGCATGGCGAATGGTTCTGGAGCCTTCGTGCCGACGGTAGCCTGAACCGGGATGATGATAAGGCCGGCTTCTGGAAATGTCCTTATCATAACGGACGTATGTGCATCGAGCTGTTGGGCGAATAACTGTATTGTTTCCTGTTTCGTTAGATTGTTTTCCAAACTTTTTGTACTTTTGGGCACAATTTACCGAATATGAAAAACAAGCACGTCAAAAGAATAAACCTGCTTTTGTCCATCTTATTGGGAGCAGGTGTCTTCATTTTCTTCGGAGTATACTACTCCTACCATCTGCATTATCAGGAACAGTTCCAGATGTTTCTCTTTACATCCGACTATTTTGTCGAACAAGTATCCCATCCCGGGGGAATGGCGGACTATCTGGGAGGCTTTCTCACCCAATTCTATTATTATTCGTGGGCGGGAGCCGCTATCTTGACCGGTGCAATAGGGGGGTATTCACAGGTTGATGGTTTGGATTGCAAACCGCCTGGGCGGACACCCGGCATGGTATCCGCTTACTCTGCTACCTTCTTTATGTTTCTTTATTCTGTTCTGCGACGAAAATTTTCTTCTTTCCGGAGCCATCTCTGTGGGAATGGTGCTGGGAGCACTCATCGGATATACATTTATTGAGAATAGGCGGATACGCCTGATTTATTGGGGAGTCGGCATTCCGCTGCTTTATCTGCTGGCGGGAGGATGTGCATGGCTTTTCATTCCATTGATATGGATAACTGAGTTTTGCCGGTTTGCCGGAAGGCGTCTGCCTTGGTGGATTCTGGTGGGAGGTACATTGGGAATTGCCGGAGTGACCTATTGGATATCCTTGGCTGTATTTCCATATCCGGCCGACCGCCTGTTGTGGGCGATCGGAAGTTATCGTTTTCCATTAGTCTTTCCACAAATGCAGGTGATAGCCTGGCTGGCTGTGATTCTGGTACCGTTATTGGTAGCCTGTTTGCCTGAGAAGATGACTTGGAGATACTACTCGGGAGCATGGGTTCTGCAATTTATCCTGATGTTGTTTGTTTTGAATCTGTATGGCAAATACGGTATCGGGTTGAATAAAGAGGAAGTGATGGGGTATGATTATCATGTGCGCATGCAAGAATGGGATGAAGTGATTGCGATGGCGGAAAAGAAAGCACCCGATACACCGATGTCGGTTTCTTGTCTCAATTTGGCTTTAGCAATGAAAGGGCAGCTACCGGAACGTATGTTTAGTTTTTACCAGCGGGGGAAGGAAGGACTACTGATGTCATTTGTCAACGACTTCACCATTCCTTTGGTAGCCGGTGAACCTTATTATTACCTGGGATTGGTCAATGTGGCGCAGCAGTTTGTCTTCGAGGCTATGGAGGCCGTTCCGGATTACCGGAAGAGTGTGCGTTGTTTTAAAAGGCTTGCTGAGACCAATTTGATTAATGGCAGGTACGAAGTGGCCCGGAAGTATATCTGCGTATCTTGCAGCATACCCTCTTTTATAAAGATTGGGCTACTGAAACTCTGGCTTGCCTGAATGATGAAGACCGGGTCAATGCACATCCGGAATACGGGAGATTGAGGAGGCTTACTCCGCGAACCGATTTCTTCTTTAACCCTGACCTGCCGGAGATGACATTGGAGTTCCTGCTTCATGCAAATCCCCGCAACCGGATGGCGTATGAGTATTTGATGGCTTGTACACTCTTGAAGAAGGATGTGGGACGTTTTGTGCATTATTATCCTTTGGGAGCCGATCTGGGATATTCTTCCGTTCCCAAGGGCTATCAGGAAGCGTTGTTGTTCTATTGGCTTATGAGCAAACACACTGCAACAGATACAATTCCCTGGAAGATAGACCCGCAGACAGAGAATAGATTGAGAGAATACGCACAGATTTTCACATCTGCCCGTTCGGCAGATGCATTGTCTGCCCGATTCGGAGATACATATTGGTTTTATACAGACTTTAGATAAGATGGAAAAGATAAAATACTGTTTTAGCATGATAGGGCTGCTCTTCTTGTTTGCAGCTTGTCAAGAGAAGGTGACATCCCCTGCCAGGGTGGATACATTGCCATCGATATTCCCCGATTATGTCGGGGTTACCATTCCCTCTACCATTGCCCCGCTTAACTTCCGGGTGACGGACGATGGGGTAGAGGCGGTTGATGTCGTGATTGCCGGTACGAAAGGAAAGCCTGTACGGCTGAATGGAAGATCGGTAGACATTCCCGCCAAGCAATGGCACGAACTTCTTGAAAGTAATAAGGGAGACAGCATCGAGGTGAAAGTCTCTGTCCGCCAGGGGAAGAAGTGGAAAGAGTATCGTCCGTTTCCGATATATGTCAGTCCTTTCCCGATCGATTACGGGTTGGTATACCGTTTGCTCGCACCCGGATATGAAGTGTACAGCAAGATGGGGATCTACGAACGTGAACTTTCAACATTCCGCCAGACTCCTTTATTTGAGAACACGCAGGTGACGGCCGCCTGCATCAATTGCCATGCTTTCAACCGGACGGAGCCCACACCGTCGAGCGTACATGTAAGAGGCGGGCATGGAGCCACTGTAATCGACACAGGAGATCGGTTGGAATTTCTCGATACCAAAGCCGACGGGCAATTGTCGGCCTGTGTCTATCCGTACTGGCATCCTTCGGGCGAATACATCGCTTATTCGGTGAACAAAACCAATCAGGCCTTTCATCTGGGAGGAAAGAAGCCGATAGAGGTATTCGACCAGGCTTCGGATGTGGTGGTTTATCATCCCCGGTCCCATCGGATACTGACTACTCCTTTGCTGAGTACGGCTTCGTTTGAAACTTTTCCGGCATTCTCGCCCGACGGACGGACGCTTTATTTCTGTTCGGCCGAGCAGAAAGAGATGCCTGTCCGATACAAAGACGTGAAATACAACTTGTGCAGCATTGCTTTCCATCCCGAAGACGGAACGTTCGGCGACCGGATCGATACGTTGATCTCAGCCCGCACGCTGGACAAAAGTATCTCTTTCCCCAAACCTTCGTTCGATGGAAAATACCTGATGTTCACGCTTTCCGATTATGGGAACTTCTCCATCTGGCACAAAGAGGCCGATCTCTGGCTGCTGGACTTGAAGACCGGAGCCTATCGTAACCTGGAGGAGGTGAACAGTGACGATACGGAAAGCTATCACAACTGGAGCAGCAATTCACATTGGTTTGTGTTCAGCAGCCGGAGAGGTGACGGGTTGTACACCCGCCTTTATATCTCCTCGGTGGACGGACAGGGGCGTATAGGGAAACCTTTCCTGCTGCCTCAGCAAGATCCGTATACGTTCTACGATCAGTTGATCTATTCGTATAATGTTCCCGAGTTTGTGTCTGCTCCGGTGCAATGGGACAAGCGGGAGATGGCCAAAGGGCTGATGTCGAAAGAGCGAGTTAAAGTGAAATAAAAGATGAGTAAGAATATGGAATACAGAAAACATAGAATAGAGTATTTAAGGACTACTGTTGAATATTCCCTTTTTGGGGGTGAGGGAGGAACGAGAGAGGCGCATTTGATGTTTCATGTCGATCCGGAAGCGGGGAGTTATGAAGAGCAGCTGACGGCCATTCGTAAAGCATACCATAGGATACTGAGCAGGAAGGTGAAAATCAGGGGAATGGTACCCGTGTTTTGCCGTTACTTCCTGAGTGATGCCGCCAATCAGTGGGAGGCTTTGCAGGCTGTCTTGCAGAAAGAGCCGTCGTGCGCTGTCTCTGTCGTGCAACAGCCCCCGTTGGATGGAAGTAAGATTGCTTTGTGGGTCTATCTGACCTCCGAACCGAATGCCGCTTACAAGCATTACTGGACAGCCGGTGCGGGTGTGTCTTGCGGCAAATCGGAGCGGCAGATGAAAACCTTGTTGAAATCTTATGAAGCCGATCTGGTAGGAAAAGGCTGTACGCTGGCTTCCGATTGCATCCGTACCTGGATCTTTGTGCAGAACGTGGATGTGAATTATGCCGGCATTGTCAAGGCACGCCGTGAAAACTTTCTGGGGCAGGGACTGACCGAATCGACCCATTATATAGCCAGTACCGGCATAGAGGGACGGCATGCCGATCCGAAGATACATGTGCTGTTTGATGCCTATGCGGTAAAAGGATTGCAGCCGGGACAGGTGACTTACCTGCATGCGCTGTCTCATCTCAGCCCGACAGCCTTGTATGGAGTGACTTTCGAACGGGGAACTTCCGTGGAGTATGGCGACCGTCGCCATCTCTTTATCAGTGGTACGGCGAGTATCGATCATCGCGGTGAAGTGGTTCATGTAGGTGATGTCCGGGAACAGACCCGGCGGATGTGGGAAAATGTAGAGAAGTTGCTCGAAGAGGGCAAAGCCGGTTTTGAGGATGTGGCGCAGATGATTGTTTATCTGCGGGACGCTTCGGATTATCCGGTTGTGCGCGCTTTGTTTGCCAAACGCTTTCCTGATACACCGATACAATTTGTTGTTGCTGCTGTATGCCGGCCTGCCTGGCTGATCGAGATGGAGTGTATAGCGATCGTCGCTAACAGTAACTCCTCTTATGAATCATTCTGATAGATTATATTCGATTGTTCTTTCAAAAAGGTATGAAATGCGCTGTTTGACAAACAGCGCATTTCTTTTTTCAGGTCCGTCTGGGAGAAGAAAAGCCCGACAAAAGGACTTTCTGCTCCGGAAAGCCAAGGTCCGGGGCTCCGAAAGCCGGGATTTGATGAGAATAGGCCGGAGTTTCGGAGAAAAGAAGCAAGCATTTGCTCCGGAAAGAAGTAAGCGTTTCCCGAAAATGCTTACTTCTTTTCGAAATATCTCCTAATGTTTTTCAGGATTACTCCTATTGTTTCCGATCGGAGGCTCAAAAGTGGACGGAATCTTTCCGGTTACTACTCTGAGATGAACAAAGCGGAAGTGATAAAAAGTTGTGTTTAGAGGGGTATCACTGTCTATCGGTTGCCTGTCCTCTGGAAAGTAGTGCGGTTTTGTTTGTCTTTGGCTTGTTTGGCCTACGAAAGCAATCATACCCGATTGCCATAGGAGGCGTTTTTCGCAGAGTGCCTTTCCCTCGGGCCGAAAGAAAGCAATCTGAGAGGATTGAAATATCATTTGGACAGAATGTCAAAACCGCTCTGTTAAACGGCAATGAATAAGACTCTGTGGTGAATTCAATACTCTGTCTCTTGCGGGTTGAAGTTACACCATCTTTGGGTCCACTCCGGATAACCGGTTTCTTCCCTTTCGCTGAATACTACGTTATCCGCTGAGGCCGGTGTGCCCTCCATGTCCGACGGATATCCGCTGATCCGGCAGTTCCGGAAAGTCACCGATGTGTTGTTGCCCATATACAGTGCCGCGCCGAATAGCCCGAGCATGCTTTCATTCTCAGGCCGGAGGCCGCCGCCATTGATAAAGTCGGGATGATTTACGAACGAGGCATCCCCTGAGGCAGGGCCATAGATCGTGACATCTTCAAAGGTGGCGGCTGTGGTAGGTGTCGCAGGAGTGTTCGTGCCATTATTGCTGCATTCGAAGGCATGAGAACCTGTGATGTCCGCTATTCGCGGATGGCGGATGCCCAGCAGATGCCGGCATGTGCCGCTATAGCCGTTGTCTATGTCGAAATCGTCGTCCCAGCAGTGATAGGCCACCAGATATTCCGCATGAACCGTTCCGCCGAACCATTCGAAGGCATCGTCGTTGGCATACGATACTTGCAGGTGGTCTATTTGCGTGCCGTTTCCTACCGAACCGAAGGTGATGCCGTTGATCTCCTGGTTTTTCTTGAACGGATATCCCGCAAACTCTACACGGACGTAGCTCAGGACGCCCGAATTATCCGCGTTGTTCGGACCTCCGTGCATGGTACGCGGGCCTCCCTCTATCTGCATGATGTCTTCATTGTTCCGGGCATAACCACATAAAATCAATCCTCCCCAGTCACCCGGTTTCCGTTTCCCGGCGGGCATTTCGGAGGTGAATACGATGGGAGCATCTACCGTTCCCCTGGCAATCAGTTTCCCGCCCGGTTCTACAATCAGGGCGGCGCGGGTTTCCTTGTCTCCTTTGATAACGGTGCCCGCTTCAATGGTCAGCGTCGAACCGTAAGTGACGTAACACCATCCCTTCATCAGGTAAGTGCCCCGTTTCAGGTATTGATGATCTTTTATCTCGAAGGTCTGTTCTCCGTTTCCGATGATATTCTCACCATAAATAATGTTATTGCCCTGTCCGTTGTTCTCGTCGTCCGTACAGCTGCTGCCGGTCAGGCACACCAGTGCTGTCAATGCGATGATCTTTAGTCTGTATCTGTCCATAGTTTGAAAAACAGGTAAAGCACCGGGCCAGCAGGACTGTCCGGTGCTTCATTCTGTGAGTGTATACGTGATTTATAACTTGGTCCAACCTTTGGTCCATTCATTGTCTGCTTTCACTGCACCTTTATAAGCCGCTTTTTCAAAGAAGCTGTCTGCTGACAGGTCGGCTCCTCCGTCCTGTGTTCCGATAAAGATATTGCTGAAGCTCAAAGTCTGGTTGATGGCATTGTGATTGCCTTCGGCTGTGAACAGGGCAGAAGAGTAACCGCCGTCACCGCTTGCCTTGATATCTCCCGCGATAGCGATGTAGTTCAGTACCGAAGGACCGTCGATCAGGAATTTCTCGGTCTGTTCTGTTTCGGTAGTCAGGTTGTTGGCCTTGCCTGTAACGAGTGCATTGTAGATCTTGGCCTGAGTTCCGGCACGCAGGCGGATGCCTCTTTTGCCTTCGTCGTTGTTGGCGCCTATCAGTGTCAGGTTGGCCAGTGTCGGGCATGAGATCGGAGCGGCATCCATATTCTTGTCATAGTTGTCGGCCTCGATCAGGCAGTCGCATGTATATCCCAAAGTGGCGGGATCTTCCTGGTAGGCGACAAAGAATTGCCCTTTTCCGCTCCATCCCTCTGTCCAGTCGAATGAATCGTCGCTGTTGCTCACCGATACCAGATATTTGGCATTGACCGTACCTCCGAACCATTCGAAGCCGTCGTCGGTACCTTTGTATGCTTCGAGGTATTCGAGGGTCGTACCGTTTCCTACACCATAGAAGGTGAAGCCGTTACACTCCTTTTCCGTAGTGAACTTGTATCCGGCGTATTCCAGGCGAATGTACTTCAGGATACCCGAGTTGTCCGCCGGATCGGAACCACCGTAAGCGGCATCTCCGACTTCCGATTTACCGGTCGATCCGATATTGATCGGGGCTTTGCCGCAAATGTGGATGCCGCCCCATGCTCCCGGTTCTTTGGTATCGGCAGTCATGACAATCGGTGCGGAGGCAGTACCTACCGCTTCGATCTTGGCTCCCTGTTCCACGAGGATGTAGTCGATGGTGGCATCATCGCTTTTGGCGCTGATTGTCACACCTTCGCCGATCTTCAGGGTAGAACCGGCTTTGACGATATATTCTCCGTCGAGGGAGAAGTTGTAGCCTTTGGTCAGGATGACGGTTTTCGACCCGTCTACGCTTCCTTTCAGTGTTCCGTTGTTGGCGATCACCTCTTCGCTGTCGCCGTTTCCGCCGCCTTCGCCGCTGTTGTCGTCACTACAAGCTGCAAGTGAACACATTCCCATCAGGGCTGCTACGGCCCAAGAGTTGAGTTTTAGATAATTCGTTTTCATATTCATACTGTTTTAGGTTTATACTATCTGTTTGATTATTCATATAAATATTCTGTGTGACCCTGTGGCGAGCCTTAGAATCTGTACGAGACTCCTATTTCTGCACTGGTTCCCGGACGGAATGATTCTACTTCCACCTTTTGTCCCGTTGCCGGCAGCTCCTGCTTGAAGCGGATGGTACTGTTCAGCAAGTCTTTCATCTGCAGGCGCAGGCTCAGGTGTTTGTTGATGGCATAGCTTGCTATGAAGTCCATCGTGTGCAGGGTCTGTTGCTTGATGTTACCTGTACCGTAGATACCTACTGTCTCGATGCGCGGGCCTTGCACATTGTAAACCAGTGCCAGTGTCAGGTCGCTTTCTCCTCTCAGTTGAGGAGTGTAGCTGAGATCTGCATTGATCAGGAACGGAGAGGCTCCTTGCAGAGCGCGTTCCGAGTCGGTATATACCCCGCCTTCGGGCAATACGACGTTTGTGTACATGTATGAACCGTTGGCTCCGATACGGAAGTTCTTGAACAGTTCTTTGCGGAATTCTATTTCCACTCCTGTGGCTATTCCGTCTTCGGCGTTGCGGAAAGAGCGGATCACTGTGCCGCCCGAAGACTCCTGAGTCTGTTCAATCGGCGATTTCAGTTTCTTGAAATAACCCGTGACAGAGAACATATCCCCGTTGTTGCGTTTCGGAAAGAAATCATAGCGCAGGTCGATGTTATAATTATAAGCGTTCTTCAGTTCGTTGTTACCGCGGATATAGGCACTTCCGTAAGATTCCTGGTAGAGGAACGGAGCCATTTCGATAAATGAAGGGCGGGTGACAGTGCGTGATACGGAGAGGCGCAGGCTGTTGGTTTCGTTCAGGCTGTACTTCAGGTTCAGTGCCGGGAAGAAGTCGCCTTTGTCCAGGTTCGTTTTCTTCTCCTGTCCGCCGTCCGTCCAATAGCGTACCCATTGTTTGGCCTGCTCGTAGCGCAGTCCCACGTTGACCAGCAGAGATTCCATCGGGTAGTACTCTATTTCTGCAAACCCTGCCCACACATCCATTCCGGCGTAGTAGTTGTAACGGGGCTGTGCATCGATGTTGGCTTTTATCGTCCCGTTGGCTATGTTTTCCTGATTCAGATATCCGTTGGTATCATAAATGTTGGTGACGTCAGCGTTCAAAGCATTGATATCGTAGTAGAAGTTCACGCTTTCAAAGTCGCGTTTTTTGCTTTTGTAAGTACCTCCCACACGAACCAGGTTCGCATCTCCCCATTTGTACGAGGTGCGCAGATCTCCTACAATCTCTTTCTCTTGCAGTTCTCCGAAGTAGCGGTTGGTAGTCTGGTTGAGTTTAAAGAGGTTCAACTTATCGCTGCCTTCGTTACGGAAGAAGACCACCTGCCGGCGATCCGGTTCGTCACTGTTGGTCAGTCCGTACGAAGCGCTCCAGTTTACATCCCACTGAGAAGTCAGTTCGTGGTGTCCCAGCAACTGGTTGTTCAGTAGTGAGTAGGCATGGAAAACGCTGTTGCTCGATGTGATGTTGTTCTTTTCGGCATCGATCCCCTCGCGGGACATGTAATCGTTGATGGCATTGCGTGCATAGAACACGGTGAAGTTGATGTGGTCCGCCTGCCGGAACGAGTAGCCGATGTTGCCCAATCCGGCTATTTTCAGTGCGCTGGAATAACTGTCATAATTGAACTTGTCGAGGTGTGTGCCCTGAGCGGTCATAGTGGTCACGTAGGCGTCTTTCAAGATTTGGTTTTCGTTGCTGACACCTACCGAGGCAAGCACGCTCAGACGGTTTCCGTTGGGGAGTGTCCAGCTCTTGCCTCCTCCCAGGTTACCACCGAATTCGGGTAGTGAACGGTGCTTGCTGATAGCGAAGTTTGTGCCGAACGGGTCATTGTTGCGGGCGTAATCGCGGAACTCGCTTTTACCCATAGCCAGAATCCGGTCTTTATTCCTGAGGTTTCCCGTACTGAAGAGTCCGCCTTTCCGGTCGCTATAATAGAAATCTTTTCCGACAGTGTTGAAGCGTCCGCCCACGTTGAAGCCGATGGAGAAAAAGTCACTTCCCGTGTTCTCCTTGGTGCTGATGTCAATATGTGCGCCCGAATAGTCGGCAAAGGCTCCGGCGGCATATACTTTACTGACGGTGATGTTCTTTACGGTAGAGGCCGGGAAGAGGTCGAGCGGAATCAGCTTGTTGTCCGGGTTGGGCGAGGCGATGGGCAAACCGTTCAGGGTGGTCGTGCTGTACCGGTCACCCAGTCCGCGTACTATCAGTTGTCCGGCGCTTGCAATGGAGATACCGGTTATTTTCTTGACTCCGTCCTGTACGTTCGATATACCTTTCAGGGTCATCTCTTTGGCTCCCATGTTTTCGATGGCAAGCGTTGCTTTCTGTCTCTCTTGCAGTAAAGCCTTTTCGCCTTCCAGGTTTTTCCGGGCCACTACGGTGACGGCGTCCAGCGTTTGTGCGTCTACTTCCAGTTCAAAGTTCAGTGTCGCATTGGCTTTCACTTTCACTTCATTCATCCGGAGTGTTTTATATCCTATATATTTCACTTCAATGGTATAGGTGCCGTTGCTTAGCGTCAGTGTGTAGTTACCTTCTACATCGGCTACGGTTCCGGTCGTGGTTCCGGCAATCTGTACGGTAGCTCCGGTCAGGGGTTCTTTGGTCTGTTTATCAATGATGGTTCCCTGGATGACCCCTGCTGTGATTCCTAAGGAAAATGTTGCGAGAAGAAGAGTGGAGAGAAGTCTCCCGATTTGTTGTTTCATGTCTTTTTATCTACGTTTTTCTGTCGGTGCAAAGTTGCACGATTCAGGTTACGGGGGTGATACATGCCCTATACGATTCGTTAACATCTGTGTTACATTCCTGTGTACCCTTTCCGCAGTGCTGCTCTCAGCGTCTGCTTGCCACAAATATTTAATCCATTCTCTTGGTGTGAATGGATAATTTCCTAAATTTGCGTACTAACAGCAAACAAACATATACTCCTGTAAACTACTTTTATGGATAACGATATTGAACGATTTCGGCAAATGGCGTCCATGGCGCAACTCGGATGGTGGGAAGCTGATTTCACAGCCGGGCATTATGTATGCTCAGAATACCTCTGCGATTTATTGGGACTTGAAGGAAATACCATATCTTTTACGGACTTCAGGAAACGGGTGCGTGAGGATTATCAGGAACAGATAGTCCGGGAGTTCAATGCTTCCATCCATAGGGAGTTTTATGAACAGACTTTCCCTATTCACTCCAAAGAGGGAATCGTGTGGTTGCACACCCGTTTGGGGGAGCGTGAAGAAATACCGGGCAGGGGAGTCGTTTCATTCGGTATCATGCAGCGGGTAGAAGCTCCCAATGATACTTCCGAGCGGGTTCTGGAGCGTGTCAACGACTTGCTGTACAGGCAGAACTCCATTTCCCATTCACTCTTACGCTTTCTCAAAGATGATAGTGTGGACCTCTGTATCATGGAGATATTGAAGGATATCCTCGATCTTTTTCATGGGGGACGCGTGTATATCTTTGAATATGATGAATATTACCGCTATCAGGACTGTACCTACGAGGTGGTGGCCGAAGGAGTGTTGCCGGAGATCGATAGCCTGCAACGTATCCCGACTGACAGTTTACCTTGGTGGAGGCAGCAGACCCTGTCGGGTAAACCGGTGATACTGGATTCATTGGACCAGCTTCCGAAACATGCAAAAGCGGAATATGCGATCCTGAGCCGCCAGAACATCAAGTCACTGATGATCACTCCGCTGATAGCCGGCGAACATGTATGGGGGTATATGGGGATCGATCTGGTGAAGAATTATCGCAACTGGAATAATGAAGACTTCCAATGGTTATCGTCTCTTGCCAATATCATCAGCATCTGTATCGAGCTGCGTAAAGCGAAAGACGAAGCTGTGCGCGAACGTTCTTTTTTGCGTAATCTGTTCCGCTTCATGCCGATGGGGTATATACGTATGACTATGGTCGGGATGCTGCCGGACTACCTTGTGATTACCGGATAGCCGATGCTAATGATTTGAGTTCGGAACTCATAGGAATGTCTCTTTCCGATTACGTGGGATGCCTTGCCAGCGAGTTGCATGCGGACTTTAAGGCCAAGGTGGATTATCTTCTCGATGTGATGGAGGGCAGTGTGCACAAAGAGACTGATGTCTACTTCCATCGCACCCAGCGCAGTTCCCATTGCATCGTGTATTCTCCGGAAAAGGACGAGGTGGTCGCTCTGTTTCTGGACTCTACCGAGACGATTCGTGCCCATAGGGCTTTAGATCGCAGTGAGAAGCTTTTCAAGAATATCTTTGCCAATATTCCCGCGGGAGTGGAGATTTACGATAAGGATGGCAATTTGCTCGACTTGAACAACTGGGATATGGAAACCTTTGGTGTAAAAGATAAAGCCGATGTAATGGGAGTCAACTTCTTTGAGAATCCGAATGTGCCTCTTGAAATCAGAGAACGGGTACGGAACGAAGACCTGGTCGATTTCAGACTGAACTACTCTTTTAATAAGGCTTCCGATTACTACCATTCCGATAAAAGTAATATAATCGAGCTGTATACAAAGGTCAGTAAACTCTTTGACAGCCAAGGGAACTTCAACGGCTATGTGCTGATCAACATCGATAATACGGAGCGTATCGATGCCATTAACCGTATCCGTGATTTTGAGAACTTCTTCCTTTTGATATCGGACTATGCAAAAGTAGGTTATGCCAAACTGAACCTGCTGAGTAGACGCGGCTATGCCATCAAACAGTGGTTTAAGAATATGGGTGAGACGGAGGATATTCCGCTTTCATCTGTTGTGGGCGTTTATGATAAGATGCATCCCGAAGACCGGCAGAAGGTCTTTGACTTTTACGAGAAGGTATTGGCGGGTGAAGAGAAGGACTTCCGTAGCGAAATGCGTATCCTGAAACCCGGCGCTACCAACGAGTGGAACTGGGTACGGATGAATGTGGTAGTGACCAAGTTTGAACCGGAGCATGGGGAGGTGGAGATTATCGGCATTAATTATGATATTACGGAACTGAAGGAGACGGAAGCCATGCTTATCGAGGCGAAAGAGAAAGCGGAAACCATGGACCGGCTGAAGAGCGCTTTCCTGGCGAATATGAGTCACGAGATACGTACACCACTCAATGCGATTGTCGGTTTCTCGGGCCTCTTGGTCGATACGGAAGACATGGAGGAACGCTGCGAATACATCAAGATCGTACAAGAGAATAATGACTTGCTGCTGCAGCTGATCTCGGACATTCTGGACTTATCGAAGATTGAGGCCGGTACGTTTGAGTTCACCTACGGGGAGACGGATGTGAATATGCTTTGTGAAGATATCGTTCGCAGCTCTCAGATAAAGGTTCCCCAGGGAGTTGAATTAGTATTCGATCCGCATCCTTCGGATTGCACTGTGATAAGTGACCGGAACCGGTTGCATCAGGTCATCTCAATTTCGTGAACAATGCCCTGAAGTTTACCTCCTCGGGCAGCATCCATGTGGGATATGAAAAGAAGGAAGAGGGTGTGGAGTTTTATGTAAGCGACACGGGAATCGGAATCTCTAAAGAGCAACTGACGCATATCTTTGAACGCTTTGTGAAGCTGAACAGCTTTATCCACGGAACCGGGCTCGGACTCTCCATCTGTAAAAGTATTGTGGAGCAGCTGGGCGGCGTCATAGGAGTGGACTCGGAAGAAGGGAAAGGGTCCCGTTTCTGGTTCACCATTCCCTATATTAACAGCGAACAGTCAATCGTTAACGATTGATAGACGGTCCGGCTATAAACAACAAACGGTGAACAACACATACTATATTGTATGCCTGTTCACCGTTTGTTGTTTATAGCTGATCGTTTACCGTTGATCTTTACATTCCCATTCCGAATGAGAACTTGTCAATTCCCTGATAGATGCAACTTGCAATACCCAGAGCTATGATACCCAAAGTACAAAGTACGAGACTCACTTTGGTGTAGTTATCACTGCGGAAAGTGGGGATCGGTTCTTCATTGGGATTGATATACATGGCCTTTACAATCAGTAAGTAGTAGTAAAGCGATACGACTGTATTGATCAGGGCAATGAATACCAATAGATGGAATCCGCTGTTGAATGCAGCCATGAAAATGAAGAACTTTGAGAAGAAACCCGCAAACGGAGGGATACCGGCCAGTGAGAACAGGGCAAGGGTCATGATAAAAGCCAGTTTGGGATTGGTCTTGTACAGTCCGTTATAGTCGTCTATCTCCACTTTGTTGCTACGTTGTTCCACAATTGAGATGACTGCAAATACGCCTAAGTTTGCTGCCAGATAAACCAGTACATAATAAACCAGGGCAGTCATTCCCATTTCACTGCCTCCGATGACACCCAGCATGATGTATCCCGCTTGGGAGATAGCGGAGAATGCCATGAAACGTTTCAGGTTCTGTTGGCGGATAGCAAAGAGGTTGGCAATGGTGATGGAAGCAATGGTTACCCAGAACAATACTTCCTGCCATTGTGCCACCATCGGTGCGAACACTTTCATCAGGATGGTCATCAGCACGAAAGCTGCCGATCCTTTGGAAATCACACTTAAATAAGAGGTTACGGCTGTAGGCGCTCCTTCGTATACGTCGGCTGTCCAGAGGTGGAAAGGAACCAATGAGATTTTGAATCCCATGCCGGCAAAAAAGAACACGAATGCCATAATCTGAAGCATATTGCCTGTGATGTGTCCGGGGAGGTCATTGAAATAGAGCGTACCGGACGTACCGTATATCATTGAAAGACCGAATAACAGCAATGCACTTGAGAACAGTGCGGTCAGGATGTACTTGGCACCTGCTTCTGCGGAGTGATGACGATATTTATCGAATGCCACCAGTGCGGCCATCGGGATACTTGCCATTTCCAATCCGATGAAGAACATCAGGAAATGTCCTGCAGAAATCATAAAGTACATACCCAGCAGGGTAGAGAGTGTCAGTACATAGAACTCTCCCTGCTTGATGCGGGTGTCTTCGCGTTTCAACCATTCATGGGCCATCAGTAGCACGATGATGGTACCTACGTTGAGCACTGCCTTGATGATGGTTTGCATCGGTGTGTACTGATACATTCCGCCGAAAGCCTCTGCCGGAGCTCCGGGAAAGAGGTTGATTACGGTGTGGAGGGTCATCAGGATCACAGCCGGCAAGGTGAGCGACCTGACGTTCACCTTAGGAGTGGCACCTTTTTGGTCCGGACAGGTAAACAGGTCGACAACAAACAGGATGAGGATAACTGCTATCAGTGACAGCTCCTCTTTCATATATAGAAATTGTGAATAATCCATCTTCTTTTAGGGTATTAAGTGTGGAAACAACGGGCAATACACTCTCGCCAATCATGTGGCTGACCCAGAAAGGAGCCATACCCAGTCCGGCGACACAAATGATGAGACAGATGACGGCAAAGCGCTCGTCCCAGGTTGCATCCGTCAGTGCCAGATGATGTTTGTTGGTACACGTTCCATATAGAATCTTACCTACCAGTCGGAGGATATAGACTGCCGTGATCACGATGGACGAGCAAGCGATGATGGTCAGTGTACGATGGAATACATCGAAGTTCTGGAATGAACCGACGAAGATAGTCATCTCGGCTACGAAGCCGCTAAGTCCCGGAAGACCCAGGTTGGCAAGTCCGGCAATCACATAGCAGACACTGAGAAACGGCATCACTTTCATCAGTCCGTTCAGCTCGCGTACGTCACGGGTATGGGTACGTCCGTATATCATACCGATGAGGGCGAAGAACAGAGCTGTCATTAATCCGTGGCTGAGCATCTGAAGCACCGCTCCGGTAGCTGCTGTCTGGTTCATCATCAGGATAGCGAAGAGCACAAGGCCGCAGTGGCTTACGGAAGAGTATGCGTTGATGTACTTCAGGTCTGTCTGTACGCAAGCACTGAAAGCACCGTATACAACGGAGATACCTGTCAGGATCAGGAAGATCCAGCCCAGTTCGTTTGCAGCTTCCGGCATCAGGTACATGGCGATGCGGAAACAACCGTAGCCTCCGAGCTTCATCAATACGCCGGCATGCAGCATAGAGACAGCAGTCGGTGCCGAGGCATGACCGTCAGGACTCCAGGTATGGAAGGGAAAGAGTGCTCCCAGTACACCGAATCCCAGGAAAGTGAGCGGAAACCAGATGCATTGCTGCGCAAACGGAATGTTATGCAGTTGAGCTATTTCAAGAATGTTCATGGTTGTTCCGCCGGCACCGAAGAAGATACCCAGAATACCGATCAGCAAGAATGCCGAACCACCCATTAGCATCAGGGTCAGCTTCATAGCTGCATATTCTTTGCGTCCCGAACCCCATACGCCGATGAGTAAGTACATCGGTATCAATGCGATTTCGTAGAACATGAACATGGTGAATAAGTCGATGGAGATAAAGAAACCGAATACTCCCATCGACAGGAGGGTGAACCACAGGAAATATTCTTTTGTCAGCGGCTGCAACTTCCAGGAGGCAAAGGTGCCGGTGAACACGATGACAGCGCTAAGCAGCAGCATCGCTACCGATATTCCGTCTACTCCCACCGAGTAGGCTATGTGAAGCGGTGCATACCATACCGTATCGGCACGGAACAACATCTCGGCTGTAGCTCCTGCCTGGCGCTCGCCCAAATAAAGGAACGTCAGCACAACACTCAGGATCAGCAACGCCGTACTTCCCGCTACCATCACTCCGCGGATGGCCTTAATGCTTTTGGCAAGGTATAACCCGCCAAGCATCAGCAGAGGAATGAGTACGAATAAGGATAAAAAGTTCATATCTTTTGTGCTTTTTATAAGATTAATATTAAGATAAGTATCAGCGCTCCGAGCAGGAATACATAAGCGTATTGCTGTACACGTCCGCTTTGCAATCCCCGTATCTCATCGCTTGTAGCATGGGTACCCCAGGCTATGAAGTTGAAGAATCCGTCTACCACGTGGCGGTCGAACCAGGCGATCGGTGTAGAGATGCAACGGAAGATAATCCGGTGTGTGATGAACTGATACACCTCGTCGATGTAGAAACGATGATAGGCTGCACGGTGCAGTCCGGCAAAACGTTTGGCAAGTTTATCTGCCAGAGGTTGCTGCTGACGCAGGTACATGCAAGTGGCCAGGACGATGGACGCCACAGCAATCACTACACTTGTGACGGCTACTGATGTCTCAAGATGGATGGTATACGATTCACCGTTGGAGCTGATGAAATGTCCGAAAGGAATGAAACCGGCCACGCAAGTGACGGCGGCCAGGAAGATTAACGGAACAGTCATGGTCAGGGGAGATTCGTGGGGAGTATGTACGTGGCTTGTACCATCGCTTGTCGACTTTTGCCCCGGTGCTGTGCCACCCCAGAAGATGCCGTAGTAGAGACGGAACATATAAAAGGCGGTCATAGCTGCGATGACGGTCATCACCCAACCCATCGTCGGGCTATACTGGAAGCAAGCTGCCAGAATTTCATCTTTGGAGAAGAAACCCGAGAACGGAGGAATACCTGCAATGGCGAGACAAGCTATCAGGAAGGTGATATGCGTGATCGGCATGTATTTGCGTAATCCTCCCATAGCCGACATCTCGTTGGAGTGAACGGCATGGATAATGCTGCCTGCACCCAGGAAGAGCAAGGCCTTGAACATGGCGTGTGTGAAAAGGTGGAACATGCCGGCCATGTATCCCAACCCTCCGTGATGCGGATCGGAAGAGGTACAAACACCCAGTGCCACGATCATAAATCCGATTTGTGAGATGGTCGAGAAAGCAAGTACACGCTTGATGTCACTCTGTACGCAAGCCACGCTGGCAGCATAAAAAGCGGTGAAAGCACCTACCCAACCAATCAGGTGGAGTACGTCCGGAGCATATTCGATGAAAAGCGGGAACATGCGTGCCACCAGGTAAACGCCGGCTACTACCATGGTGGCGGCATGAATCAGTGCACTGACGGGAGTCGGACCTTCCATGGCGTCCGGTAACCAGATATGCAGCGGGAACATGGCACTCTTGCCGGCACCGCCGACAAACATCAGCCCGAGTGCCAGAGGCAACATACCGGCGCCACCGCTCAACATTGAAACTGTGTCGGGAGTAAATCCGAAAGTACCTCCGTAGTATCCGTATATCAGGATACCGATCAGGAAGCCCAGGTCGGCAAAGCGAGTCACGATGAATGCTTTTTTACTGGCGGCAATAGCAGCCGGACGGGTATAGTAGAAACCGATCAGGAGGTAAGAAGATACACCTACCAACTCCCAGAATAAGTACATCTGGAAAATGTTGGTTGCCACTACCAGTCCGAGCATAGACATGGTGAATAAGGATAAGAATGCGTAGTAGCGCTGGAATCCCCGTTCGCCTTTCATATAGCCGAAAGAGTAGATATGTACCATCAGGCTGACTGTAGAAATTACGATCAGCATCATCACCGAGATGGGGTCGAGCAAAATGCCCAGGTTGAACGTTAGTGTTTCCGTGAACGGAAGCCATTCAAAGTTATAAGGAATGAGTGTGGCAAACGTTCCGTCTGCCAGACGGGGTGCCGAGAAGTAATGTACGGCCGTGACGTACGAGAGTACTGTCACTGCTGCCAATACCAGCGTGCCTATGGTGCCCGCTGTTCGGTGGCTCATCCACTTGCCTCCTATCCCTAATGCCAGGAAGGAGAGGAAGGGGAGAAGAAGGATCAGAATTGTATATTCCATAATTTAGTTATTATTTCTATGATCATAATGACGTATTTACCACTTTAATTCATCCAGATTCTTTACTTGAATACTACGTATATTCCGGTAAATATTAATCATGATGGCGATAGCGATAGCCGTTTCCGCTGCCGAGATGGCAATGGAGAACAGGGCAAAGAAATACCCTTCGAGCTCTCCGGGAAAAAGGAAACGGTTAAATACGGCAAAGTTGATATCTGTAGCATTCAGCATCAGTTCTACAGAGATGAGGATAGCAAGTGTGTTGCGGCGGGTGAAGAACCCGTATATTCCCGCAAACATCATGATGGTAGAAACCACCAGGTAATATTCCATGTGTATCATCATATCGTCCTATCTTTTACGTGCAATTAATAATCCGCCCACGATACAGGCCAGCAACAGAATGCTGACTGCTTCAAAAGGCAATACATATCCATATTTACCACTGCTTAACAAAGCATGTCCGATGGTCTTGATACTGATTTCTACAGGTTCCGGATCGCTTGTCGGCACAAATTTGTGTGTCAGTGTAATGAAGAGCACCAGGATTGCACCTATAATCGTAGTGACAAGCCCTGCCAGGAATTTACTCCGTTTCAGGTGAGCGGCCCGGTCGCCTTCTCCACTCGTCAGTAGGATGGAGAATACATAGAGCACCACGATACCTCCGGCATAGACCATGATCTGTACCGATCCGAGGAAAGTGTATCCTAACAGAAAGTAGATACCTGCTGTGCCGAAAAGCACGAACAGCAGGTAAGTGGCCGAACGCACGATACGCTGCGTGGTCACTGTCAGTATGGACATGGCAATGATGAACACTGCCAGAAAGTAGAATACTACTGTTTCAAGTGTAAGTCCCATATTCTTTTATTCTTTTTTCTTTTCGATTACTTTACTTCCTTCGCGGTTGAGTTGCAGGACAAGTTTGGTCCGGTCGAATACGGCATGCTCAAATACCTGGTCGAAGGTGATTGCGTCGTGTGGGCAAGCGTTGACACAGAGCTGGCAGAAGATACACGAACCAAGGTCGTATTCATACTTTGCCAGTATTTTCTTCTTTTTGCCCTCTTCGGTTTCAATGGTTTCGCTGGTCACTTTAATGGTATCATTGGGACATGCCATCTGACACAACCCACAGGCTACACAACGGTGCTCATTGTTTTCGTTGTGAGGCATGTTCAATGTACCGCGAAAGCGGTCGAACATTTTGAGTTCGGCGCGGTTCTCCGGGTATTGTTCGGTCACTTTCTTTCGAAAATATACCTTGATGGTGGTTTTCATACCCGTCAGCAGGGAGCCGATGCCTTGCATCAGGCCGCCTAGATATGTATATTCTTCATTTTTCATCTTTCAGCCCTCCGGGTTAGAAGTGCAGTCCGAAGACTACGATTAATACCATGATTACCAGATTGACCATTGAAATAGGTACCAAATATTTCCATTCCAGGTTTAGTATCTGGTCAATACGCAGACGCGGGAAAGTCCATTTGATCCACATCAGCAGGAACACTACGAAGAATGCCTTTCCGAAAAACCAGATGAATCCCGGAATATAATCCATCACTGCATTGAATCCGTCCAGCCCGACAATGTGCAGCGGCATCCAGCCTCCCAGGAAGATGGTGGCGGCTACGGCAGCTACGATGAACATATTCAGATATTCGGCCAGATAAAAGAAGCCGAAGTGCATACCCGAATACTCGGTATGGTATCCTGCCGTCAGTTCACTTTCCGCTTCGGGAAGGTCGAACGGACCACGGTTACATTCTGCGTTGCCGGCTATCAGATAGATAACGAAAGCGATCAGGGCCGGGATGTGTCCTTTGAAGATAAACCATCCGTTAGCCTGACTTTCCACAATCTCAGAAAACTGCATGGTACCCATCAGGACCACCATTGTGAGAATACTAAGTCCGACAGACAATTCATAACTGATGATTTGTGCACCGCTTCGCATAGCACCGATCAGTGAGAACTTATTGTTCGAACCCCAGCCGGCCAGCAGGATACCCACTACGCCTATGCTCGAAGCTGCCAACAGGAAGAAGACACCTACGTTGAAGTCCAGCACTTCCAGCCCTTTACTGATAGGCAGGCACGAAAAGGTGAGAAATGAGGCGATAATCACCATGAACGGAGCCAGGTTATAAAGGAATTTGTCCGAATGCTTCAGTTCGATGATCTCTTTGGTCAGCATCTTGAGCACATCGCAGAGCACCTGGATGCTTCCCCACTTTCCTACGCGGTTCGGACCCAGTCGGCACTGGAAGAAACCGCACACCTTGCGTTCCATATAAATAAGGAGAATGGCAAGTATGGCGTACAAAGCCACAATGCACACCCCGATAACGACACATTCTATGAATACAGCCAATCCCTCCGGCATGACGGAGGTTAATGTCTGGTGTATCCAACTTGTTATTATACTAAAGTCAAACATATACTATATTTACGATTAGACGATTTACTATTTACGATTGGAGTGATCCGGATTTAGGATAAGAGCCGTCAGGGCTTCCTTATCTGTCGATGTCCGGTACCACATAATCCAGCGTTCCGCCGATAGCGATCAGGTCGGCAATCTTAGCTCCCCGGCAGATGGTATCGACAGCCGAAACCAGTGGCAACCCCGTCGAACGGTAGTGCAAACGGTAAGGTGTCTTGTCGCCATGACTCTCGAGGAACACTCCGAATTCACCGCGGCTGCCTTCAACGGCGGTATAGTAACTTCCTTCCGGTACCCGGATGATGGGTTTCATTTTCTCCTGTATCGGTCCTTCCGGAATATTGTCAATCAATTGCTCGATAATGTTCAGGCTCTCCATGATTTCGTCCATACGCACCATGTAACGGGCAAAAGAGTCGCCTTCGGTATAAACGATTTCTTTAAAATCCACCTTATCGTATACGCCGTAAGGCATACGTTTGCGTACATCACATGCCCAGCCGCTGGCACGGCCTGTTCCACCGGTACATCCGAAAGAAATGGCATCTTCGCGACTCAGCACCCCTACACCTTTCAGACGTTGCCGGGCAATGACATTGCCGGTGAATACGTCGTGATATTCGTGGATGATTCCACGCAGGTAAGGGATGAACTTCTTTACTCTCGGGATGAAGTTCGGGTGCAGGTCTGCCTGTACGCCTCCAATGGTATTGTAGTTCATTATCAAACGTCCGCCGCAAGTTTCTTCGAACATATCCAGAATCATTTCACGGTCACGGAATCCGTAAAAGAAAGCTGTCAATGCGCCCAGGTCCATGGCAAGACAGGAGTAGAATAGGAGGTGAGAGTCGATACGCTGAAGTTCGTCCATGATGGTACGGATGTATTTCACGCGTTCGCTGACCTCGATACCCATTGCTTTCTCGATGCACATGCAGAGTGCGTGGCGGTTCTGGTGTGCTCCCAGATAATCGAGCCGGTCGGTCAGTGCCAAAGTCTGCGGATAGGTGAGGCTTTCGTTCATCTTCTCGATCCCACGGTGTATATATCCGCAGTTGGCGTCGAGCTTTTTGATGGTTTCGCCTTCAAGTGAGACGCGGAAGCGCATCACTCCGTGGGTTGCCGGGTGCTGTGGCCCGATGTTGACTACGTATTCACGGTCATCGAAGATCACATTCTCCTGAGTTTGATACGTTCCGTCCGGATTCAGCTCTATTTCCCGGGTCGTATCATACGTCTCTTCATTGTCCATACGTAGCGGATTGTCTTTCTCCGGGTTGTTATCTTTACGCATCGGATGGCCTACCCAGTCATTACGCAGATAAAGACGTCGCATGTCGGGATGTCCGATGAATACAATGCCGTAATAGTCGAAAACTTCACGCTCGTTGAAGTCGGCCGCTTTCCAGATGTCACTGACGGAAGGTATTTCCGGAGTTTCGCGGTTATTTGTGGATGTTTTTATCGCGATGCGTTCGCCGGTTACGGTCGATTCCAGATGATAGACTACTCCAAGTCCCCGGGTTACGTTCGGTGCGTCACCTTCGTCTGCCACTCCCCAGTCCATACCCGTTAGGCTTTCGAGGAAGTCCATCTGTTTTTCGTTACGCAGACGCAGCATTTCGTCGTGTAGTGCTGCGGGTTCTATGTATTTTATTTCTTCCATATTTTACTAATTAAAGCAGATTCATTTCCCTTCAGGTTTTTTCTCTTTCCGGTTTACTCCTCCGAAGAATTTCTCTATCTTCACTTTCCGTTGCAGTTGCATCATACCGTAATAAAATGCTTCCGGGCGGGGAGGGCATCCGGGAATATATACATCGACCGGGAGAATCTTGTCTACTCCGTTCACCACATGATAGGATTTGCGAAACGGGCCTCCGCTTACTGCACATCCTCCTACGGCAATTACATATTTGGGATCTGCCATCTGATCATACAGACGTTTCAGTACCGGAGCCATTTTGTTGGTAATGGTGCCGCATACCATGATCATGTCGGCTTGGCGCGGACTGGCACGGGCTACTTCAAACCCGAAGCGGGCCATGTCGTAACGCGCGGCACCCAGTGCCATGAATTCGATACCGCAACAGCTGGTTGCGAAAGTAAAGTGGCCACAGCGAGTTGCTGCGTCCCCAGTTGATAAGATCGTCAAGTACTCCCACAAAGACGTTTGCACCGCCTTCATTGAGTTCTTTGACCATCTTTTCCAACGATTCGTTGTCGATGAAGTCTTCATACGGGATAGACTTTATTTTAGGCTTTTTCATTATTTCCATTCCAGTGCTCCTTTCTTCCAGGCATAGGCAAGGCCCAGAACCAACACAACTAAAAAGAAGAGAATACTAATCAATCCCTGAGGTCCCAGGTCACGGGCTATGACGGCCCAGGGAAACAGAAATACTGTTTCGACATCGAACATCAGAAACAGAATGGCAAACAGGTAGTACCCTACACGGAACTGCATCCATGATTTACCGCGCGTAGGGATACCACATTCATACGCTTCGAACTTTTGTGCATTATACGACCGCGGCGAGATAGCGTTTGAAAAGGGCTATCACCACACCGACAAAGGCAATTGCGGTCAGCAGAACGACAACTAACAATGTAAAATTCATAATCCAATAGTATGTTTAGATTGAATAATCTGAAGTAAGCAATAAGTTGACACACCTCTGAGTGACAACTGATTGAAAGAGTATTGACAGCTATCAGTGAAACAGTTTACATGATAGCATGGCTACTCGTGGCTTGTGACTCTTTAAATGATGATTTTCCTTAATCCGTAGACATAGTAGGTCAGTGGATCAGACGGATTGTATGTATGTGAGTGATTTGAATGGACAGAAAAAGGATTATTTCTCATTCTGTATTTATGAAAGATCATTTCAGGACGGATAAAACTTTTGTCCGTTGGTACATGAGAAATATCTGCATGCCCCATTTCACAGGGCATAATGGTACAATAGAAATGAAAGCGTTCCAGGATATTCCGGCTTGCAGGAGTAGCTTGCGAAATGAAACATTCTTCCTGGTCCGGATCTTCTATTATATAAGAGGTGTTTGCCGCTTTCATCGTTACCGAATGAAGCAGCACGGCAAGCACTATTATTATATAATATTTTAAGTTTTGTTTCATTCCTATTTCTTAAACGGTTGCAAATATAGAATTTAATTTTATCTCTTTTGCAAACTCCACGTGACAAAAAAGGTTTTTTAATAAATCAAGGGAGTCAGAAGTTGGAGGGATTATCAACCGATTTCTGACCCGCCTCTACTATATATTATCTTGTATGATACAACAATGAAGCTTCTTTACTTGTTTCTAATTCCTTTTCCAAAAGTCAGAACTGAATAAAAGTAAGACGGTGAATAGTTCCAGACGTCCCAGTAACATCAGGAACGACAATAACCATTTGGCCAGATCAGGGAGTCGGTCCCATGAATAGGCCGGACCGCAGCTCCCCAATCCCGGTCCCATATTTCCGATACTTGAAATCACCGTCCCGATAGATTCTGTGAAACCTACGCCCATTGCCAGCATCAACAGTACACTGACAATGATGATGACGGCATAGATGAATGAGAATGCCAGTACCGTCGACAGGATGGCAGGAGAAATGACCTGTTTGTTCACCCGCACCGGAAGTACGGCGTTCGGATGTACGATGTGTTTAAATTCATTTCGTGACACTTTGGCCAGAATCACCATTCGGATGCATTTCATACCTCCTGTGGTGCTTCCGGCACAGGCACCTATCAGCATGATGACAGTCAGGGTACCCCAAAGTACCGGTACCCATTGCATGTAGTCGGCTGTTACAAATCCGGTGGAAGTATGCAGCGAAGCTACTTGAAAAAAGGCTTTGCGGAAAGATTCCTCAGCTCCCATCGGGGTGGTGCGGTAGAGCACTGCCGCAATGAATGCGGTAAAGAGAATCACTGACATCACGTACCACTTTAACTCGGCATTTTGAGATACTTTCTTCAGTTTACCGGTAAATAGCAGGAGAAGTAGCGTAAAGTTGATTCCGGAGAGAAACATAAAAACACCTATCACATATTCTATATAAGGTGAATTGTAATAGGCTATGCTGTCTTGCTTGGTAGAATAACCTCCTGTACCGGTCGTGGCAAATGAGTGGCAGATACTGTCGAACAGTCCCATGCCTCCGAATAACAGAAGAATCACTTCAATGGCTGTCAGTCCGGCATAGATAGTCCATATCCATTTGGCCGTCACACCGATACGGGGATGTACTTTATCGTAGGTAGGCCCGCTGGCTTCGGCGGCAAAGAGTTGTACGCCGCTCACACCGAAAATGGGCAGTACGGCAATGGTAAAAAGACAATGCCCAATCCGCCTATCCACTGTGTCATGCTTCGCCAGAAGAGAAGTCCGTGGGGCAGTGCTTCGATATCGTCGAGAATGGTGGCTCCGGTACTACTGAATCCGGACATCGTTTCGAAGAAGGCATTGGTTATGCTTGGTATATAATGGCTGAGGTAGAACGGGAGCATTCCAAATAAGGAAAACACGACCCATGCTACACTGACAATGACATATCCGTCTCGGCGGTTAAGTTGTTTTTCGGCTCCTTTGCCAAGAGCCAGCAGAAGGATGGCGACTAAAGTAGTCAATCCTGCCGACAACAGGAAACTGCTCAGGTCATCCTCGCGGTATATCAGCGAAACACCTGCACAGCAAAGTAACAGGCCTGTCTCTATCAGTAAGAGGAAACCTGTGATGCGATATATCATTTTAGAGTTTATCATACCATCAATTAAAGTACTTTTCTATCTTCTTGATCATCATGCTGAGGCAGAATACGACGACGTGGTCACCTGCCTGAATAAGGGTATCACCCGTAACCAGTATACCTTCTCCGTTGCGGATCAGGCCACCGATAGTGGTCCCTTTGGGCAGTCCCAGGTCTTTCACTTTGTTTTTGGTAATTTTGGCGTTTTCGGGTACTGTGAACTCTGCTACGTCCGCATTGGCAAAGGTCAGGCACTTCACATTCGAAACGTCTGCATCGAGCATCATCTGGTAGATGTGGCTGGCGGCAATCATTTTTTTATTGATTACCGTACCGATGTCCAGGCTTTCCGCCATACCGATGTAATCGATATTTTCCACTTCCGCCACTGTTTTGCTCACTCCCATGCGTTTGGCGGCAAGGCAGGCCAGGATATTGGTCTCAGAGTTACCGGTCAAGGCTACGAAAGCTTCCGTGTTTTTCAGTCCCTCTTCAATCAACAGGTCCATATCTCGTCCGTCTCCGTTGATAATCATGGTCTTATCATCGAGCAACTCTGTCAGGCGGTTACAGCGGTTTATGTCGTTATCCACAATTTTTACCTGCATGTAATCCGGTACATATTGTGCTGTACGGACTGCGATGCGGCTGCCGCCCATAATCATCACATTGCGTACGTCGGCATATTCTTCCTTTCCGGCAATTTTTCGGATGTAAGGGATGTATTTCCGGGTAGTGGTGAAGTATACGATATCGTGCAGTTTGATGGTATCGTCTCCACGGGGGATAATGGTTTCGGTGCCCCGTTTGATGGCTACTACGTGATAGGGAATATCCGGCGCACCCAGTTCGGCCAGCGTGACATTCAGTATTTCGGCTTTTTCACGCATCTTTGTACCGATCAGGATAAGTGATCCTCCGCAAAATTCCCACCATTGGCGCACCCAACTCATACGCATGGACGATACGATCTCCTTGGCAGCCAGCATTTCCGGGTAAATAAGGGAGTCGACACCCAGTTTCTGGAAGAACTCTTTGTTCTTTGGCAGCAGGTATTCGTAATTGTCGATGCGGGCTACTGTCTTTTCGGCTCCCAGATTGGTGGCAAGCATGCATGCGGTCATATTCCGGCTTTCATCGGGAGTGACGGCGATAAAGAGGTCTGCCTCTTTGATGCCTACCTCTTTCAGTCCTGATATGGACGAAGGAGAGGCCGTAACAGTCATCAGGTCGAAGTTAGAACTAAGCGTACTTAGTTTCTCTTCGTCATCGTCCATCAGGATGATGTCCTGTTTCTCGCGTGAGAGTAATTTAGCCAAATGGGTGCCTACAGCTCCGGCACCAGCAATAATTATCTTCATTGTGATTGCAAATTGCGGTTCTATTGCGTATTGGGGGATTAAGAATGGGTAGCCATGCAGCTTTTCCACAGGAGCATCCATTCGTAATTCGTTTTTAGTAATTACCTTGTAAATTCCTTCTTCATCCATCCCGCACAAGTGGTAGAGTTGCTGCACCGATCCGTGTTCAATGAACTGATCCGGTACACCGATGCGCCTGATTTCGGGATAATATCCGTTATCGGCCATAAATTCGAGTATGGCGCATCCCATACCTCCTTTAATGATTCCATCTTCTATCGTTACGATATGGCGGAACTTTTTGCCGACTTCGTGCAGTAGCTCTTCATCGAGCGGCTTGAGGAAACGAAAGTCATAATGCGCTACGGAAATGCCGGTATCTGCTTCAGCACGTTCGATGGCACGGGCAGCCAACTTGCCGATAGGGCCGATTGTAATTACTGCCAGATCGTTTCCGTCCTTTAGTTTCCGTCCTTTTCCCACCGGAATCTCTTCCAACGGACATTCCCAGTCCACCAACGAACCCCGCCCGCGCGGATAACGGATGGCAAAAGGCCCTTTGTCGGGCAATTGGGCAGTATACATCAAGCGCCGCAACTCATGTTCGTCCATCGGTGACGAGATAGTCAGGTTGGGGATCGGGCGTAGATAAGCCATGTCGAACACACCGTGGTGCGTAGGACCGTCTTCACCTACCAGTCCGGCGCGGTCAAGACAGAATACTACATTTAGTTTTTGTATCGCTACGTCATGGATAATGTTATCGTAAGCCCGCTGCATAAACGAGGAATAGATGTTGCAGAAGGGCAGTAATCCGTCTTTTGCCATACCTCCGGAGAAGGTCACGGCATGTCCTTCGGCAATGCCTACGTCAAAGGCGCGATCCGGCATACGATCCATCAGCATGTTCATGGAGCAGCCGCTCGGCATGGCAGGGGTGACTCCCATGATCCGTTTGTTCTTTTCCGCCAGTTCTACCAGCGTATGCCCGAATACATCCTGAAACAGGGGAGGCATCCCGTCCGTATTGGCTACAATACGTTTTCCTGTTACCGGATCGAACTTACCCGGGGCATGCCATATAGTAGCCTGTTTTTCTGCCGGACCAAATCCCTTTCCTTTGATGGTGTGGAGGTGTAGAATCTTTGGTCCCTGCATATCTTTAATATCATGCAGGATACGGGCTATGTTTTTTACATCGTGTCCGTCGATGGGACCGAAGTATCGGATATTCATTCCTTCGAAGATATTCTGCTGTTGGGCTGCCAGAGATTTCAGGCTGTTTCCCAATCTTATCAAGGCCTTCCGACGTTCTTCATTGAGTAATCCCATTTTGGAATAACAGGCGGGATGTCTTGAAACGCAGTTGGTTGTATCGGTTCGAAGTAGTGAGATTGAACAGATATTGTTTCATGCCGCCTACGCTGCGGTCGATGGCCATGTCATTATCATTGAGTATGATCAGCAGGTTGTTCGCAGTCGATGAAGCATTGTTCAATCCTTCGAAAGCAAGTCCTCCGCTCATGGATCCGTCACCGATAACGGCTACTACATGGCGGTCTTTTTCTCCTTTTCTCTCGGCTGCCACTGCCATACCCAACGCTGCCGAGATGGAGTTGGAGGCATGACCGCAAGTGAATGTGTCATATTCACTCTCTTCCGGTGAGGGAAAAGGACGGATACCGCCTAGTTTACGGTTGGTAGAGAAAGCTTCACGCCGTCCGGTCAGTATCTTGTGTCCGTAGGCCTGATGTCCCACATCCCAGACAATACGATCATAAGGAGTGTTGTACACATAGTGCAGTGCTACAGTCAGTTCTACCACACCGAGGCTGGCAGCGAAGTGTCCCGGGTTGCACGATAGTTCCTTAATGATGTCCTGCCTTAATTCCTCGCATACCTCCGGCAATTGATCTACGCTCAGTTGGCGCAGGTCTTTGGGATAATTGATGGCGTTTAGCAAGCTATATGTTGGTTCATTCTTCATGATTCGGGCAAATTTAAATGCAAATTTAGTAAAAGAAAGCGGAAGGAGCATCTTTTTGATTGGAAATTTAATAAGTAAGAGTGGAAAGGAGGCGGACTGACAACCTTATGGACTTATAAATGTGGTCTCCTCTTTCGTTAACATTGTTAATGCGGTTTTCCGGGTGTTTTCTTTTTGTTGGCAAAGAAGAAGTGTTTTGTGTTTAAAAGACTTGTTCTTTGCAAACAAAACACTTGTTTTAACACTCTGTTAAATCAAGCATTTTATATACTGAAAGTGAAGTCGTTTAAGTTGTTGATACAGAGTGGATCGTTGTTGTTTCTAGTTTTTCTGCTATCCTGCTTGTCCGGGTGTGATGATAGATGGTATTTATCAAAACCACAATGATACCGATGCCGATTTTCAAAAAAGGAAGGGGCGATTGAGAAGGATGGGGATGGGTGATCTTGTACGGATAAATAACGTTTGTTTGTTGGAACTGTTGTTTCCGTTGTCATCAGTTACCGGGCTTGGGTCGGTTGATGAAAGCTGCGATGTCATCCGTCACGTAAGAAGGAATAGAGGAGGGACGGCTGTATTCAAGAGGGGTTGACTTCCTTCTCCTTCCTGAAACAGATGATTGAGTCGGGGATAAGATTTAAATATCGCATTCGGATGCTTTGCCAGGGCGGATTGCCATAATTCGAAATCTTGCATGGTGACCTGATAATCACGTTCGCCTTGAAGGACAAGTATGGGGAGAGTCAGTTTTCGGACCACTTCCAAAGGTTTATATTGATTGGCAAGCATCCAGTAAGCTTGAGAGAGATTCATGGGCAAAGGAGTTGTAATGTCGAATGTGTCTGTACCCAGCCTTTTCACGTTGTCCACTTGTTTCTGTAATTCGGCTATTTCCTTTTCAATATCTTTAGCCGATGGGAGTGCAGAGGCGAGAAACTTCACCTGACTTATAAACAGATCTTCGAGTGGACGGGCTGCACCGGCAAGCAGAATAATCCCTGCCGGAACTTTATCGCTACGTTGGGCGATGCGGGGAGCCAAGGTGCCTCCCAGGCTATGTCCGAGAATGTAGATCCGTTCGGGATTTATTGTCGGTATGGAACGGGCAAGTTTAATTGCCGAAAGGGCGTCATCCACTGATTCTTCATCGAAAGTAATTTCTTTGCCTGCAGGTGCGCTGTCGGCTCCATATACTTTGGTGCGCTTGTCATAACGGATCACGGCTATTCCACGCTCGGCCAGTCCATACGCGAGGTCCCGAAAAGGTTTATTGGCCCCTACCGTTTCGTCCCGGTCGCTGGCCCCCGAGCCATGTACCAAAATGACTACCGGCAGATCTTTGCCGTTTTTAGGAAGAGTCAGTGTGCCGGGAAGCTTGAAATTCCCCGTACAAACCTGTATGTCTGTCTCTTTTATTTTATCTTGTACCGATGTCGTCGGGGGAGTGGTCTTTCAGGCGGAACAGGTACGAAACGAATGGTATTCACCTTTCCGTCCGGATTGAACGCTGTGAGAAAACGCAATGGTAAGCGTTCGAACTTAACGTCGCAATAATAAACAGTCATACCGTTTATTGGTTCGGTGTTCCACTCTCCATGCGACTGATACTTACCTGCTTGTTGTTCCAATTGCTTGAACAGTCCGTTCAACATCTCTACGGAAAGCATTTTCCGGATGTTATCGTCCAGATGTACATACACACTGTCTCCTTGGCCTGCAATCAGTCGGTCGAGAAGTTCGGATGCCTGTTGCGCACGATCCTGGGCTTGCAATACAGGAGTTACTGCCAGCAATAGCCATAGCAGGCAGATTCCTTTGAGTAGATTTTTCTTTATCATAACTTGTTTATTAAGAAATCTCCGATAAAAAATAGAGTTCCGAGGAAAAGGATTCCGTAAATCAGCAGGGAGATAGAAGTCAGCCAACGGGGCTGTTTTTGCTCTCCGACCGCACGGATGCGTGCAAACGTACTGAACAGACATTCGGCGGCGGCAAACAGGACTATCAGATAGATGATCAGGTCGGTCCACGATTGTAGCCAAAGGTCTTTGAGATTACCTATCAGACATACCAATATCACGATGGCTACAAAATATGAAATACGCATTAAGTCTGTTTTCTTTGATCCCATAAGCGTCTCCTTTTCAGTTTTTAAGTTCAAATTCTTCCCTTTTTGTTGCTATTTCACAAACTTAAAATATTTTCTTTGAAAAAGGAGCTTTTCGGACTGATTCTGTTTTTCCGTTAACAATTATTATAAAGCTTGTAGGTGGGATGGCAGTAAAGTTACCGCTGAATTATCCGTATCTTTGTCGTAAACATAGAGGTATAAAGATATGAAGAAACTGATAATATTCGATTTGGATGGTACTTTATTGAATACCATTGCCGATTTGGCACATAGTACGAATCATGCTCTGCAAACTTTGGGATATCCGACTCATGAAGTCGCTTCCTATAACTTCATGGTAGGTAACGGCATCAACAAATTGTTTGAGCGTGCATTACCCGAAGGAGAGAAAACCGAGGAGAATGTGCTCCGCGTTCGTAAAGAATTTCTTTTGCATTACGACCGGCATAATGCCGACGAGAGTCGCCCTTATCCGGGAATTCCGGAATTGTTGGAAACATTGCAGCATAAAGGTTATAAATTGGCCGTGGCTTCCAACAAATATCAGGCAGCCACCGAGAAGCTGATAGCACATTATTTCCCAGGAATCCGGTTTGTTGCTGTATTTGGGCAGCGTGAGGGAGTGAAGGTGAAGCCGGATCCTGCTGTGGTGCATGATATTTTGCGGATTGCCGGTGTTTCGAAAGACGAAGTGCTGTATGTCGGCGATTCGGGAGTGGATATGCAGACGGCTATCAATAGTGGAGTTACTTCCTGTGGAGTCACGTGGGGATTCCGCCCCCGTACGGAGCTTGAATCATTCTGTCCGGATTATATAGCAGACAAGGCGGAAACTATTTTGTCTATTGTTTGATAGAAAACAGAAAGGAGAACCGAAAGATGCGTAATGTCTTAGGTTCTCCTCTCTATAAAAAGTAATTATATTCGCTCGGTTATTTGATTTCGTCCGGCCATGGGCATGGCTTTCCGGTTGATTTGAATGAAGGGCGTTGGCCGCCTACTTTGCGCAAATAGTCACCCAGCTCTTTAGATAAACTTTTCACAATGTCCGGATGTAGGGCTGCCAGGTCATTCTTTTTCTCCTATATCTTCCGGAATATTGAACAACTCTTTTTTACCGCTGTCATAGTAGTAAATCAACTTCCAGTCACCTTTGCGTACGGTACAAGTCGGGCCGATGCCGGGACCGTCGTTTCCCCAATGATTAGGGAAGTTCCAGTGCAGGCTGCGTCCTTTGGACGGATCACCGGTATGTGTCAGCAGAGGCATAAAACTAATTCCATCGATCGGCTGTACCGTCTTATAATGTTTGATTTGTGCCATCTCGAGTATGGTCGGATAGAAGTCCTCGATAATTAAATATTTATCACATTTGGTATCCGGTTTTACAACTCCCGGCCAGCGGACGATCATCGGTTCGCGGACACCGCCTTCGTAAGCCGATCCTTTCCCACTGTTGAGAGGAGAGTTCTGCGTGTGCAGTTTTCCGTCACGCCATTCCGGTTCGCTGGACAGACCGCCGTTGTCGCTCATAAAGATGACGATGGTATTGTCTGCTTCTCCGTTTTTATCCAGCCAGTCCATCAGGTCACCCAGACTTTTGTCCATACCTTCGATCAGGGCCGCATAAGCAGCTTCTTTGGGAGTCAATCCTTTATTGATATATTTTTGATAGAAGCGTTTGTCTTTATCGATCGGAACATGGATAGCGTAGTGAGCCATGTAGAGGAAGAAAGGCTGATTGTATTCTTTGGCATGATCGAGTGCTTTGATAGCTTCGAGCGTCAGAGCTTCACTGACGAAAGTATCGGTTCCCCAGTATTTCTCTAATCCCGGAACGGCAAACCAGGGATTCGGTTTACCGTCCGTCCGGTTTCCGTAATTATTTTCACCCAGGTAGCTTGCCAATCCGCCTCCTGCATGTCCGGCTATGTTGACTTCAAAGCCCATGTGATAAGGACTTTCTCCCGGAGTGTTGACGGCGCCGAAATGTGCTTTCCCACAATGAATCGTGTGGTAGCCATTGTCTTTCAGGATTTCTGCCAGTGAGGTTGCCTGAAACGTGTGGTCGATATTGGGAACCTGGCAAACCCCGTTTACATTCCAGTCCGCTACATTGAATACATCGCTCGGGCGGTCTGTTTGCTGGCCTTTGGGATATGTCCAGTTGGTTACCCGGTGACGCGCGGCGTTAGTTCCTGTAATCAGGCTACAACGGGTGGGCGAACTGATGCTGCTGGCATAGGCTTGGGTGAACATCATACCTTGTTTGGCAAGGCGCTCCATATTAGGAGTTTCGTATACCTCGTTGTAGTGTGTCTTTTGGGTCCAGAAAGGCAGGGATGTATCTTGCCAGCCCATGTCGTCTACCATGAAGAGAATGATGTTGGGGCGTGTGTCCGTACGTCCGTTCGGCTGCTGGTGCTGGGCTTGCAGAGCCGGGGCAGCCAATGGAGCCAGTGCGAGGGGGATAATTATTTTCTTATTCATCGTAATTATATATTAGAGGATTATTTTCTGATGGTTATTTTTCCGGTTTCCTTTACCTGAATGTTTCTCAGTTCTTGTTTTCCGGAGTTCTCTGTCCATATTTTCAGAGTTCCCGGAGAAAATACATTGAGAACCAATTTGTCCGGTGTCGAAGATAGAATCCGGACGGCCGCAGGTGACAGATATTTTTCCTGTATCCCGATAACGGCCCATCCGTCATGGATCGGACAGAGATGGAATAGACGGTCGGTAAAGCCATCCAGTTCTACAGTCTGTTTACCGGTCAGTTCAGTGGCTGTCCGATTATTCCAATCGAATAGAATCACTCGTTTTTGTTGAGGTGTTGGTTTGCCGGTCAGTGTTTCGCGTAACAGATAATCCTTCGGGTCTATTTCGGCGGTTACTTTCCGGTGTTTGGGTGAGGTGTTGAGGTTATAACAAATGACGGATACAGCCTCGTCACCGGTAGGAGCGAATACCCGGTATGCCTTTCCGTCTTGCAGTGGATTGGTCAGTACCGATTCCGGGGTCGGAATGGCAGGGGCTTCCGGGCGGAATATTTTGCCCTCTTTATCGATCAGTGGGAAAATATTCTCTTTTACAAATTCTTTCGAGAATCGGACAGGTAGACCGGGCCGCCTGAAATAGCCTTGGAACGAGCCATCAAACTGCCACAGATCGTATCGCTGGAATGAAACATATCGTGATCCGGCCATACGGTTTGCCCTTGCAGTAATGTGTTGGTGTATGACTGGAAGAGATGCGACTTTGCCATGTTCTCATTGTATTTCTTATAGTCAATGCTGACACGGGCAACTCCGCTATGCAGGGTGTGGTCCGTGTTAAGTACGTTTTGAGCCATGCAGTTCATCAGTCCCACCTGCTGTGCGTGAGTTTGCTTTTCCAATGCCAGATTACACTCTTTCGCCTGACGTACGACTTCAGTAGAGCCCATGTAAAGCGGTAAGGTGAATGCCTGATTGTCTACTTTAAGAAAATCGAATCCATGGGTTTTCAGAGAGTGAACGTAATACTGGTAGAACGTGTCGATATTCGGGGTGCTTTTACCGGGCAAAAGACTTCCATTGAAAGAATAGAGGCTGTTTTTTACATGGGTTGGAAAATCATTATCGGGGAGATTCCCATCCAATATCCGGAGAGGGCATACCACAATCCTATCCAACGTATTTTATCTTTGTTTTTGTGTGCCATGATCGGAGCCCATCCGTTCGGGAAACGTTGAGGATCGGGGGTAAAACTTGTCAGTTGACGATTCTTGTTGGCCAGGTGACCATCGTCGATCAGTACGTAACGTACAGGAACTCCGGAGGTTTCGATGGCATCCAGGTCATTCAGGATTTTTGTTTCATCAATATCGAAATGGTAATGTTCCCAGGTACACCATCCCAGATAGTTCAGAGCCTCAAAATAGTTCTTTTCCGTGCGCTTTTGCAGGGCCGATACGTTCCGGTCGGATATCAGGGTTTCGTAAGCCTGCCGGAATACCTGATAAATGTTGCCGGCACTTTGAACCAGTGCTACAGGTACTTTGTGTTCGAGCCGGTCGGTTCCCAATGTCGATACATATAAATTGAGCGAGCCGTCGGTATTTACCTGAAACCAGCTGAGGCTGTTATCACCCGCTACTGCTTTGGTGAACAGATAGCTTCCATCGGTCAGTTGCAACAATAAAGCGTCTCCCAGTGTAGAAGGACGTGCGTTGGAAGGAATACCCGGATAGTCGTCCCGGGTAAGGTCTGTCAGATGATTGAACATCCAAGGTAAGAGGCGATTGGTATTGTTGGGCCATTCGTAATCTCCGGGGCGGGAATCCCGACTGAAGAATGTCCCCCGTACATAAGACGGCAGTTGGATGCGGTAGCATATAGTGGTTGCATTCTCAGGAACTGCATTCTCATAAATGACCGGTTCTGCCGTTCTGTCCAGGCGGATGGTCTGAGGCATTGGAGAGGCGTTTACATCTTTAAACGATTTACCTTTTTCGTAGATAAAAGAACTTTGGGCAAATACAGCCGTCAAAGGAGCGACCGTACTTGCCAAAGTAAGCAAACTTATGATGAAATATCTTTTCATGCGTATGAATTAGTTGACAGAAAAAGCACTGAAATTTATAATATCGGGTAATGCAGTGGATTGCAGTACGGTCAGCCGTAATGCCGTAGCTTCTACCGGATCGAATTTTTCGATGCGTTTGTGTCCGACAGATTCTCCGGAACAAACTGTTTGCCACTTTCCATTTACCTTGGCTTCTACTTTATATTGGCGGATACGTTCTCCGTTCTGTATGTTTTCTTGAATGATGCAGTAGTTTACCGGTTGCTTTTTTGTCCAGTTTCAAGGTCAAACTTTTTTCTGTCCCGATGTCTGGGCTAATGGAGAAGAGAAGCGACGATTGATTTCTGTACCGAATTCTTTCAGGCGTTGTTCGTCTCCTGTAGGTATTAATCCGTTCGGGTCGGGTGTCAGGCCTAAAATCAGGGTAGCGTTCCGTCCTACTGATTTTTCATATTTATCCATTAGTTCGTTCAATGGATAGATGTTGTTCTCGTCATCCGGTTCCCAGAACCATTCGTGACGTCCGTTTGCTCCCCGTAGCGGAGTGTCTGCCATCGCCGGTACCCAGTATTTCCCATCTTTGTCGCCATGCTTCAACAGTTCGATTTGATCGACATTGCTTTCTATCCGTTTGTGATGTGAACAGGGAGCGGGGAAGGTGGACCAGCAGGGATAACCTACGGTACCGGTCTCGGAACCACCCCAACGGAAATCTGCACGATCTATATTATGATAGAACAGGCAATTAGGCTGATATTTATTCACAATAGGCTCTACGTCCGGTCCGTCTCCACGAGGATCATCGGCGCCGCCGTCAAACCAAATCATGTATAGATCTCCATAACGGGTACAAAGTTCGGTCACCATCTTTTCACACAGTCGTTTGTACCATGTTTGCCGGTTGTGAGCAAATTCTCCTTCTCCTTCTGCCTTAAAGTTATGTATGCCCAAAAGAGAATTCCACCGGATACCGATGTAGATACCCGGTTGTAAGCCGTATTTGCGGCAGGAATTGACGAAATCGCGGACAATGTCTCCTTTTCCGTCACGCCATTTTACAGCTTTCAGGCAGTAAGGATTTACGTCACTTTGCCACAATCCGAATCCGGTTTCATGGAGTGGCAGTCAGTACGGCAAACTTGCATCCGGCAGCTTTTGCGGCTTCTACCCATTGGTCGGTATTTAGTTCTGTCGGGTTGAATATGTTGTAATCTTCAATAGGATTGATGCGGTTGTTGCCTTGTCCGTAGCGGATGCCGTCGAATACGTGGAGGTCATAATGAAATACGGCTCCCATTTCCGCTTCATGCCATTTCAACTGAAAGGGCTTGGGAACGGGGATAGTAGCCTGTTGCGCCAAGCAATAGACTGAGCAAAAGTTCATAAGAGAGTAGGGTGGTGTTGATTCTGTTCATGATTATTTAAGGCTTTATATATTGGGCAAATGGGTCATTGGTCTTTTCAAGCCATGTTTTCAGTTGCCGGTTAAATGGGTAAGTTTCAATTGTTGGCTGGCAATGTTATTCATTTCATGAGGATCATTGGTACGGTCGAAAAGAATGACATTATCGATCTTTCCGTCTGTTGCGTGTACGGCATATGTATATCGGTCGGTACGGAGTCCGCGATAACCTGTTGCATGGTTATCGAATTTTACGAAATAGTATGGTTGTACAAGATCTTTTTTGTTTTTTCCGGTCAGTACTTCATTGGACAGGTCGAATGTCTGTACTGTTTCCGGGATTTCTTTACTGAATCCCATCATTGACAGGAGTGTGGGGTATAGGTCGGCAAAAGCAATCATCAACGGGTCGCTTTTACGTGGTTTTATTTGATCCGGCCAAGATAGAATCATGGGGATACGCATAGACTCTTCATAGAAGATATCTTTTCCGGCATTTTCGTGAGCACCCATACAGATTCCATGGTCAGAGGTAAAGACCACGATCGTATTATCAAATAAATTATTTTGTTTAAGGGCCTCGATGATTCGCCCTACATTTTCGTCTACACCGGTGATGCAGGCATAATAGTTCCGGATGTTATTTCGGAAGTAGTCTCCCATTTCCGTACCTTTGGCCGGGATATCGGGACGTCCTTTGCAAAGCGCCTCTACATCCAGATCTTTGTATATCTCTTTATATCGGTCCGGCACCAATTCATATCCCGTGTGTGGAGGATTCATCGATACCACCAATGCAAACGGTTGTTTTTGGTCTTTCTGTTTGTTGATGTATTCGATAGCTTTGCTTGCCTCGTATTCCGGCCCCCATTGGTTGACATAATAGAAACTGTCACGGGGAGCGGTCGTATTCCAATACATTGGTTTCAAATGATAGTCATACGTTCCGTAAGCTATCCAATGTTCGAATCCGTGACGGCGTTCGGGCGGACACCATTCGTTCCATGCCACTTTCCCGCGATTATTGTAAGTGTCTACATAGGGCTTGTAGGGTGCATCCAGATGCCACTTTCCGATGTATCCCATATTGTATCCTTGATCTTTAAGCACATCGCTCCAACAGCGGGCGTTTTGGGAAAGTTCCACTCCGTAAGGAGCGGTTTCGGAGTTACAGTTCCCGGTTACTTTACTGCCAATGGGATACATACCGGTCATTAGCATTCCTCTTGCCGGCGATGATACCGGATAACTACTGATAGCATTGGTGAAGTTAATTCCTTCGGAGGCAAGCTTGTCCAGGTGGGGAGTCTTTACAGGTTCTTTACCGATGCAACCGATGGCATCTCCACGATATTGGTCGGCCATGATGAAGACTAGATTGGGAGTCGGTTGCTTTTCTTGTGCTTGTAGTCCAGTGCTCAAAATAGGCATGGTAAGCAGTGCTTGAGGGATGATATTTTTCATAATGCTGTAAAGTTACTCTTTTTGGGGTAGAATACAATTTTTATTGATAATAATAAGATCTCCTCCTTTTGGGGGGAGGAGATCTTGTCTTGAGTAAGATATTTAATCTACTGAAAACTAATCTCCTTCAGGGAGACTGCTCGTTTCTATCTTCCATCCTGGATTTTGATAAATCGTAGAGGTTGTATAGTCGGTTGATCCTTCTTCTGCTGTCGTCAGACGGAAGTGGTCAAAAGCAATTGGATTTAAATATTTATTTTGGTTCCAATTATAGCCATTGTATGCAATGTTGTTTGTATTGATCCGGTAAGGACGTAAGTACCGACTTTCTGATTTAGCTGATACATTAGCATTATTGTTACCTGATTCAATCAGATTAATGACAGAGAGAGTGACGTCTGCAACTGGTATTGGGCTAGGAGTTTTGTAACGTTGATAATTTTCACTCCATAAATCGAATCCTTCTACGTGATAACCTTGCATCATGTCTAGTGCACGCCAGCGTTTCAGATCATTTAGGCGTAATCCTTCGGCCGCAAATTCGATGCGACGTTCCCGACGAATATTATACAAAGTGGTTGAAACAAATTCAGAACCTGAATAGCGGGCAAAATCGATCTCTTTACTCAGATCTGTAGCGTCTATTGTTTTTTGAAAATCGGTATCCATTCCTGCTCGATTTCGTAAAGCTTTCCAGTATTTGGAACTGTTGGCATCAAGCGAGTTATTCAGTTCATAATCAGCTTCCATATAATTCAAGTATGCCTCTGCTGCACGGAATATGACACAGGCTGTAGTTGATGGGAGTGTAGGTCCTTGTGCGGCATCTGTTGCTAATCCCTTTTTTACTGAATAGCCGGTGGGACATTTGTTTTCGTTCTGTCCAAGTACAATTGGTGCACGATAATAATAACCATATCCTTTGACTAGATATTCAATGTTACTTCCCCCTTCAGATAAGAGATCTCCAGGTAATAAAGTATTATAAGTTAGTCGTGGATCACGATTGGTTGCAACTGCTTCATAAGTTTTATCTCCTTGATAACCAGAATTGTTTGCGTATATCGGCAAGCCATTTTCCATCAAATAACTTTGCATCATACTACGAGTCCATCCGGTATTTCCACCTCCATTGCGTTGGATGTAACCGACAACAAAATGGTTGACTGCCGGAGTTAAACTGGCGTCGTAGGCTCTCCACAATAACACTTCCGAAGCGTTAGCTAATGATTGGCTGTTGAATAACGACGGATAATCGTTAAATAAAGTGTATTTATCAGCTACTATTTGAGCGGCAGTTTTAGCTTCTGTCAGGAAGTATTTAATTTCAGAATCAATATTGATAGTGAAGTCCTTTAAATAATCTTTGTTTGCTCCTGGCCATCCCGGACCTCCTGGTACACGTGCGGTCCCTTTGTGGTATTTTTCCCAAGTACCTTCAAATAATGCCACACGACTTTTCATGAGGGCAGCACAGTCTTTGGTTAGGCGATTGCTCATTGGTGGGGTTGCTTTCATATAATAGTAAGCAGAATCTAAATCTTGTATGATGAAACGTGCTACTTCATTGCGTGGGCGCCGTTTACTTGCCTCTCTAACTGTTTCATAATCTTCCGAAATCCAATGTTTTAAGATAGGGAAATCACCGAGTGCAACTAATTTAGTAAAGTAAATATAAGCGCGAAAGAAATACATTTCTCCCAGATAGTGCATATTGTTAGCTTCTACTCCACTAAGTTCGCCGGCTTCCAGTCGGGGACGTACCTTATTGATGAAATAATTGACATTCCGGATTTTCCCAAAATCCCAAGCACCTCCACTTTGAGCCACACGTGTTTCTCCCTTTACAAATGAACCGTTTGGATTACTTGCTGCTTGGTTGTCACTATTATTGTCTGTTGCAAATACTCCCATACTGTATTGGCCTGGAGTGTGGGATGGAAGTTGATCATATAGATTAGCCGAATAGGCTGCTAAATCGCTTTCTGCCAAAAGATATTTGTCGGTAGGTACGGCATCTAGTGGCTCTTTGTCGAGAAAGTCATTGCAAGAGCATAAAACACTTGCTAAACTAAAAATATATAATAGATTCTTTTTCATTGTTCTTGCTTTTTAAAGAGTAATATTTAATCCAAATGAAATAGTCTTTGACAGCGGATAAGTCTTTCCGTTGCTAAATCCGTTACCGGCTGTTGCTTCTGGATCGAACATATCGGCAATACCACTGATTGTGAATAAATTCTCTCCACTGACATAAATGCGGAGCTTTTCAATTTTTGCTTTATTCATCCAAGCTTTGGGGAATGTATATCCTATTTGCAAATTTTTCATACGCATGTAAGCACCATTTTGCAGATAACGCGTTTGAGTTTGCTTGTTTTTGTTTCCTTTGTCTCCTAAGTAGGCTTTGGGATAGTAGGAGTTCAAATTTGCTCCGAATATAGAAGTTGTATTTTCAGGACGGAAATAATCAAGATGTTCGTCAAAACCTACTGATTGCCATTCTCCTCCATCTGCTCCCCAGAACATTGGTCCGCTCAACCATAAATCACGTTTCATAACTCCTTGGAAAAACATTTGAATATCGAAACCCTTCCAGTCAGCTCCTAAGCTTAAACCGAAACGAAGGCGTGGAGTGCTATTTCCGATTTTCTTTAAATCACCATGGTCTGTGGCAGTACTGTTTCCTTTGTCTACTATACCATCACCATTAAGGTCTCGATACATGATATCACCTGCACCCCAAACTGAACCTATTTTACTCTGATCATTGCTAGCCAGCCATTCGGTCATCTGTGCGTCTGTTTGGGCAATACCTTCAGTTTCATACCCCCAAATTTCTCCGATAGTCATTCCGTTGTAATAAAGAGTATTTCCATTAGAATCCCATAGGGCTTTAGAAGCGTTTGGATATGAAATTACTTTGGCACGGTTGTCAGAAAAGGTTAAATCCTATATTATAGTTAACTTTTCCAATATTATCTCTCCAATTGGCCTGTAGTTCCCATCCTTTATTTTTCAACTCAGCATTATTGGTATTTGGCAGAGCAGTTCCTAATATTGCACCGACTTCGGCTGCAGGACCTACCATGTCTTTCGTTCTACGTATGAAGTATTCAAAAGTCATGTTCAGACGATTGTTGAACATACCAAGGTCGATGCCTAAATTGGTATTATAGATTTTTCCCATGTAAGTGTACTGCTGACCATTCCAGGAACTCCGGCTGTTGTTGGTCTACTGCCGTCCATTAGCCAATTGCCACCATTGGCTGTTACACTTTGTGTTAAATAGAACGGATAGTAAGAGTCTGTGTTCTGGTTACCGAGCATACCCCATGATACGCGGGGTTTTAGTGTATTAATAATGTTGTTAATTGGTTCAAAGAATGATTCACGCGCTAAGTTCCATCCCAAAGAGAAAGAAGGAAATACGTTCCAACGCTGATCTTTTAAAAAGCGGGATGATCCGTCGTAACGAACATTTACTTCAGCCATGTAGCGGTCTTTGTAACTGTAGTTGAGACGTCCGAAGAACCCGGCTGTAGACCAATCATTGTATTTTGAACTATTGATTTTATCTTCTCCCGTTGCTGCACTAATTTCTGGAATGAGACTACTAATCACGTCAGGACGTTGTGCGGCAAGTTCGCGATATACATATTCTTCGGTATTCATTCCGACTAAAGCTTTGAAATAATGATCTTTTATTTGTAATGTGTAATCGGTGTACACACTTGTCGTATAAAAGTTACTATTGTGGTATGCTGAACGTGCAAATGAAGATCCTGGTGAGTAACTTCCGCTGAAAGCCAATGCTAATGGATTACCGTTTACGTCGTGCTCATAGATTGGATTAAGGTTGGTTTGCTTATTTTGGTTGATGACTCTCATACCTGCTTCTGCATAGATATTCCATCCTTTTAGCGGATGAATAACTAATTGTCCCTGAAGATAAATATTGTCATTATGTGTTTTGGCACGTCCACCGTCAGTCAATTGATTGAGTTTTCCATTTCTCATATAATAACCGTTCGGATCTTTAAAAGGCATCATAGGCCACATACGTGCAATGTCATGATAAAGAAGTCCACCTTCCTCAAGATATACTGGATTGTCAAGATCAAAACGAACAAATTTGGTATTAATGTTGAAATCTACATATTTGTTGATTTGGGTATTGACTTTTGCTGTTGCGTTGTAACGTTTATAATTATCATTTCCATAACGAAGATTACCATCTTGGTTTAAGTAGCTCCCTGAAACATAGTATTGTAACTTCTCTGTTCCTCCATTTAAACTGATATTATGTTCGTTTGACCAGGCCCATTGAAAATGTTTTTTCCACCAGTTTACGTTATCATTTGCTTTTTCGTGGAAATGCCAGTTGGTACCGTTAGCTATGGTGGTGGTTGTAATCTCGCCTGCCATATACTTTTGGATACGGTCAATGGTCTCTTCATCAAAGATCACACTTCCTCCCTGATTAATGGCTGCATCATTGAAATAATTGGCAAAACGATAGGAATCAAGTTGATTAGGAAGGTTGGTTGGTCGGAATAGCGGAAACTATTGTTATAGTTCACTTGCATTTTGCCCGCTTTTCCTTTCTTTGTAGTGATTAAGATAACACCGAATGCAGCACGTGAACCATAGATGGAAGAAGAAGCAGCATCTTTCAAGACAGAAATATTTTCAATATCTTCTGGATTCAGATTATTCATATTGCCTTCCATTCCATCAATCAGTATAAGTGGTGAGGCACTTGATCCTTTACCAATGGTTCCTGTTCCGCGAATGTTTACGTTCATTGTTTGTCCCAACTGTCCCCCTAAATCAGGAGTCGATAGATTTAAGCCTGGAACTACACCTTGCAGGGCTTGGCCGACTTGTGATACCGGACGTGATGCTAGTGCTTTGGTATCTACACTTGTAACCGCTCCGGTCAGATTTACTTTTTTCTGAGTACCGAAGCCTACTACCACTACTTCATCAAGAGTTTTTGAATCTTCACTTAACTCAATCCTGAAGGATGTTTGTGTACCATTGAGAGGAATTGACTGAGTGGTGTAACCTATGTAGGAAACAGTCAGTATACCTCCTTTGCTAACGTTTTTCAATGAAAACTTACCTTCCATGTCCGTGATGGATCCATTGTTCGTCCCTTTTACTTGGACTGTGGCACCGATGATTGGCTCGTTGAGCTTTTTGTCAATCACAGTACCCGTAATGTTCAATTGCTGTGCATATAATGTAGTAATGCCAAGCAACAACATGAATAAGATTGAAATTTTTTTCATTCGTTTCTTATTTAAAGTTATACATAAGGTTTAATTACATGGCAAATGTACAGGGATTGAGAGATTACGTAGGGGCATGTCTATATCATTCAGCATACACGTTTAATTCAATACCATGTTTTTTTTTTGAATCTCTTTTGTATGTTTAGGCTTTATTTCGTTCTTTTGCAATAAATTGATTATTAATATGAAGAAGCTAAATCTCTTTTTATTGGTTTTGTTTATATGTAATTGTCCGGTCGTTTCTGGTTATGCTTTTTTTGATAGAGATATTCGTCTGTTAACCATGCAGGATGGGCTGGCGGATAATACTATTACATCTATCTACAAAGATCGGGATGGCTTTATGTGGTTTGGTACTAATAATGGCTTGAGCCGTTATGATGGTAAATTAATAAAAAACTTCTCTTCTTCACCAGCGTATATGTATGTTTCCGAAATTGTAGAGATGTCAGATCGATATTTGGGAGTTATCGCTGGAAATACTTTATATTGTTTTGCTCGGTC